>MDTE01064494.1_pt1 | contig 67929 bp, 73 predicted proteins | sample 811231 | NCBI WGS metagenome assembly MDTE01 (sample SAMN05326651, study PRJNA326480) | marine metagenome | isolation source: seawater | place: Indian Ocean: Red Sea | collected 2010
AAATTAGGAAGATTATGGATCGGAGTCGTAGATCTAGAATATGACTCAGACAATAATCCAATTGCTACAGTCGTAGTCTTTAAACCATAATTTCTAAGTGTCTAATAAAGTAAAGAAAACAGATTAAGGACCCTATAAATGGATAGCATTCGAGTTGGTTTTATAGGCTTTGGGGCCTGGACTCAGAAAGCATACGTCCCGGCCCTACAGGATAACGACAAGGTTGAACTTGTTGCAGTAGCCGCTCGTAGCGAACAAAGCCACTCTATAGCCACAACAATGCTTGGTAACTCAATCAAAAAGTATACCGATTATAAAAAACTTTTAGCAGATCCGAATATCGACGCTGTGATGATTGGCACTCCACCCAATTTGAGTTCACCTGCTACTTTATCAGCCATTAAAGCAGGTAAACACACGTTTATAGAGCCCCCTCTAGATGACTCAGCTTCTACTAGAAATTTATTTAAACTTGTATCCAAAAGTGGCAAGGTTTTCCATGTGGATACAGAAATTAGATACTTGCCAATAATTAAATCTATAAGAAATATAACGCTGAATGCAGACTTTGGATCAATAAATAAAGTCACAATAAATTTGGAAAATAACTGGGCTAATGAATGGAATCTAGATGAAGACGGATTACTTGACATGGTTGCTGGACTAAGCCCTTGGTATATTGATCCCATAGATTTTATGTTCAGAAGGACTCCAGACAACATACATGTAGTCGGCGCAGACAATCAGAGAGGAAAAGTTAAACTTAAATATTCGGGGGATTGTGAAGGAGTTTGGAATTTTAACCTGCACGGTGATCCTGAGTTATCCTTAAACTTATCAATACAAGGTACGAATGGTTTCATATTAGCCGACCTAATAACTGGTAATTACAATTGGACCATTGGATCTGATTCAGGATCTGCAAATGCTCAGTGTCAGGAACCTATATTAGGATTTGTAGGCATGAGAGAAAGTGTAAACGTTTTCATAGAAACAATTCTTGGTAAGACTATGACACTGTCAGGCCCAGAAGTATACAATCGAATCCATAAATTAGTTCTTGGAATTAAAACAAGTCAATCAATATCTGATTCTGTTTCTATAAAACAATAATATTTATGGTGTGGAGCCAACAGGCGGACTCGAACCGCCGACCTGCTGTTTACGAAACAGCTGCTCTGCCGCCTGAGCTACGTTGGCTTGTTAACCAACTAAATTTCAATAGATTAAAATAAATAGAAAATGTTACCGTATGACTGCAAATTACAAATGTGCCTGCAATTTCTCTGGTTTCATCGGTAAACTCCTAAGTCTCACACCAACGGCATCATTTATAGCATTGGCTATTGCAGCCAAAGGGGATGAAATGCTAGCTTCTCCTACTCCTTTTACTCCATACGGATGATTAGGGTTTGGAACTTCAACTAAAACCGTATCGATTTCAGGTAAATCTAAACTGATTGGCATTCTGTAATCGAGCAAAGAGTTATTTCTCATAATCCCTTTATCGTCAAAAAAGTATTCTTCATTAAGAGCCCATCCAATCCCTTGCGCAATCCCGCCCTGAATTTGCCCTTCAACGTAACTTGGGTGAATCGCATATCCAACATCTTGGAATGCAGTAAGTTTAATTAAATCAACTTTCCCGGTTTCTGAATCAATTTGAACATCTGCGATTAATGCTGAATATGAGCCAGTAGAACCTCCAGGGTTTACGTTTGCTTTACCGATTATGGGTTCTCCCGTTTCATTTATTTGAGAAGCTATTTCTTTAAAGGTCATTTTGAGTTCCGAATCTGATGCATGACGCACATGACCTGAAGAATATTCTATTTCAGACACATCTTTATCCCATATAACAGCTGCTCTTTTTATTATTTGATTCTTTATATCAATTGCCGCTTCATGAGCAGCCCAACCAGATTTATAGGCTACACCACTACCTCCGGTGACGGAAGTGAATCCTATAGAGTCAGTATCTCCAACCTGAGGTATTACATCTTGGGCAGTTAAACCAAGAACTTCAGCCATAATTTGTGCGATTGCAGTTCTACTGCCACCAATATCTATAGATCCCTCTACCAAAGATATAGTTCCATCAGGCAGTACACTAGCAACTAAACTGGCTGGACCTGAATTATTTCTGCAAAAACCTAGGCTTACGCCCCTTCCTACGTTAACACCACCCTTTTTAGACTGGTAATGAGGATGATCTTTCACTTGTTTCAAAGTCTCGATGACGCCGATACTTCCATTCATAACTCCGTCTGCTCTTCTATCACCCTCTTTTGCAGCATTTATTAACCTCAGCTCTATCGGATCTATACCCATAGAAGATGCTGCTTGATCCATTAATGACTCTGTTGCAAAAGCAGCAATTGGAGCTCCTGGAGCTCTATATGGGGCGACTTTTGGCTTATTTACAGCAATGTCTAAACAATCTATCTTTACGTTATCTATTTTGTAAGGAGCAAATATGGCCGCAGCGGCAGCCGTTATTGGAGATGGCGGAAAAGCTCCAGCCTCAAATGCTACATAAGCATAAGCTGCAGTAATCCGATGATTTGAATCAAAACCAAGCTTCATCCTAATCAAACTCCCGGATGTTGGCCCGGTAGATTCAAACACTTCTGATCTTGTCATAGTTAATTTTACAGGTCTGCCACTTTTTTTAGATAAAATAGCTGCCACAGGTTCAAGGTAAGCCGGTAACTTACCACCAAAACCGCCTCCGATTTCCATCGGAATAACATTGATATCAGATATTGGAATTCCAAGTATTCTGCCCAACTGATCACGAATACCAAAGTGACCTTGACTGGAACACCATACTGTTAATTTGCCATCTTCAGACCACGATGCCGTTCCATTTTGAGGCTCAATGTATCCTTGATGAACAGTGCTAGTCTTAAATTCCTCTTCAAAAACAATTGCAGCCTGGTCAAAACCTTGGTTGATATCACCTAATTCATAAAGCTCATGACCTAACACATTCGGCTGTGTATAATCACTCGAACCAAGCGAGTAAGGTTTAACGTTTTCGTGTAAGACGGGAGCAGATTTCAATATAGCATTTTCAACATCAAAAACTCCTGGCAGTATTTGATAGTCAACCCTAATCAGATTCAATGCCTCTTGCGCCGCAGAACTATTAATAGCTGCAATAGCAGCAACTGGATGGCCTTTATAAAGAACCTTGTCTCTAGCCATAACGTTTTCCGAATAATTCTGAGCAGGGAACAATGTCTCTACATTAGGGCCAGCCACTAAATCTTCAGCAGTCATTACAGCAAAAATTTCTGGGTTAGAACTTAAGGCACTGGTATCAATCGATTTAATTAAAGCATGTGGATGTGGGCTCCTAAGAACAGCTCCATAAAGCATTCCAGGTAAATTAACATCTGCGCCAAATTTCGCTCGGCCCGTTACTTTATCAACACCATCATGTCTAATTGGTCGTTTGCCAACAACCTTATATTTTGAAGTTCTATCCATGTAATGATTCCCTTAAAAATTTATTCTTCTCGAAATTTAATCTATACTACGCCAATTCCGACCAACAAGCTTATATCGTTTGTGTAATTCTTCCACATATTCTGACGAAATAGGTAATTGATTATTAACCATATCAATATTCGATTTCACGTGTTGCGGATTTCGACTACCCACTATTGCTGTGTGTATCTGAGAATGATGTAAAACAAAGCCAAGAGCGGCTAATATATGATCGTCTGGCTCGTCTTCTATTTCACCAATGCTTTGCATTTTTTCAGCTCTAACTCTAAGGCTTTTAGCAACTGAATCTTCATAATGGTCAGATTTCTTAAATGTGCGACCCCACATCCCATTTCCAATTGGCCTTTTAGCTATTACTCCCATTTCGGATTTCGATGCTTCATCTAATATGTCAACTAAACCTCTCTGATCCATTATGTTAAATGCGGTTTGTATCGTATCAAAAAGCCCACTTTTAATTGCCCACATTGCTTCTTCATTTTCTTGGCTATATCCAATATACCGAGTTTTTCCATCACGCTTCGCATCAATAAAAACCTGAATTATATCGTCAGGAGGCGGGCCAAAAATATCATAGGCATGTATTTGCAGCAAATCAACATAATCAGTCTTAAGCCTCTTCAAGCTCCTATCAATACTTTGCTTTATTGTATTCACATCCCATCTCAAACCTTCTGTTGAATACGAAGGGTGTCCAGCTTTAGTTGCAAGAACGAATTCATTACGTCTATGAGATAATGCTTCTCCAATAATATCTTCGCTAATACCATAGCACTCTGCTGTGTCAAAAAAGTTTATCCCGCCATCTAAAGCAGTATTTAATAATTCATAAGCTTGATCCTTATCATTTTCAGTTAGCTGGAGTCCAATCTCGACTAATCCAACTCCTAATCTACTAACTTTGAGGTCCGTTTTCCCTAATTGCACTATCTCCATTGTTCTGCACTCTCATTTCCTGATTTCATCAGAAGCCAAACAATCATTCCATTAGGCATTTCAATATCAATAGCAGTTAACAGATTTGCTTCACAACCTAGCTTTACCTTTAATTTAAATATTGTTTCGTACATTGTGCGCTCCTCAAAAGTTTCGCTTGCATGAATTTTCCAACGTTCTATATTTTAAAACAAACCTCAAATATGCTTGCTTAGTCTTTGTTATAGAGTAATACTAAATGTACTGCAATATAAAGGCAGCTTAATACAGGTGAATAAGTGGAATTTCAACAAATTTTTACCGACTTGATTGCATGGGAGTCATTAATCGCTGTAGCAATATTTGCTGCGTTTTTGATTGGTGCTTTTATATTAAGGCTAGTTATTAAAACCACAGCCTCTCATATAAAGAAGAATTCACCAAACCATATAGTTCCTGAAATGCTAAAAGCTGCACGTGGCCCTGCTCTTCTTTTCGCAATAATACTTGGTCTATATCTTTCAATCTTATCTTTGCCTATTGAGGGTCTTGAATGGCGTCAGGGAGTTACTAAGGCTTGGACTATCGGCGTTGTAATATCCCTTGTACAAGCTGCCGTTAGTGGAACTAGATTCTTTATAAATTGGTATTTGAAAGTTGTCGCCCCTAAAACTGCCACTCCATTAGATGATAAGTTGCTGCCTCAAATTAGGCGGATTGTATTGATAGTTCTATATGCAGTAGGCATATTGATTATATTAGATACGCTAGGAGTTTCGATCAGCCCACTTCTGGGAGGTTTAGGTATTACCGGACTAGCGGTTGCTTTAGCCTTGCAACCAACATTAGGTAACTTTTTTGCAGGAACATACGTGACAGCCGATGGAGCTATAAACATTGGCGATTTTATTGAGTTGAATGGAGGACCAGCAGGAAATGTTATTGAAGTTGGTTGGCGAAGTACTAAAATCCGAACTATATACAACAACCTTGTAGTGATACCAAACTCGGTGTTAGCCGATACCATAGTGACAAATTACCAATCTCCTAATGATGCTATGAGCGTGATAGTTGGATGTGGCGTAAGTTATGACAGTGATCTAGCACAAGTGGAGTCTATAGCTTTAGAAACGGCAAGATCAGTTATCTCTTCTAGTTCATATGCTGCTGATTTCGATCCAATTGTAAACTTTAAAAGTTTTGGGGATTCCAATGTTGATTTCTACATATTTGCTCGTGCCACTGATCGCGGAGCATCTTTTAAACTAACTAGTGAGATTATTAAAGCAATCCATGCAGAATTTACAACTCAAGGTATCGAAATAAATTACCCTGTAAGGAAGCTTATTTATGAATCGCTTGATGGACTGCCTGAAATTCCTAGACCAAAAGAGTAATCCGTCTACATTTAAGCTAGGCTTAATATCTTGTCTCCACCCTGAATTTGTTGACCTGTTTCCACATGTATTTCCTCAACAATGCCTGCCCATTCTGCACGAAGAGTTTGTTGCATCTTCATAGCTTCTAAAACACATATTTCATCTCCAGGCACAACTTGATCTCCCGCCTTCACAGCAATCGATATAATCATGCCGGGCATTGGAGCAGTAAAATCCTTTATGGGTCCTGGCACACCAGCTTCTTTACGCGGTTCAGGTGCTTTCACATCATCGGTCTTCACTTCATCTGGTTTAAATTCATTAATTTCAATTTTAGATTCAATAGCTGAAGGCTCTTTTACATCTCCAAGTGTAACGGAAACACTTTCGCCGTCCACAGTCATTTCAATCGGGTCTGCATTTATATCTTTTACTTCAACTAAATAAGATCTGCCGTCTAATGTTATTTTTATTTTACGTGTCATCTTTGAAACTACCCTATTAAACTAAGAAATACTCCAGCAACAACGGCCGAACCAATTACACCAGCAACATTTGGGCCTAAAGCATGGTGTAATAAAAAGTTATTGGGATTCTCTTGTTGTCCCATATGATGTGAAATTCTAGCAGCCATTGGTACCGCAGAAACACCAGCAGAACCTATTAGAGGATTGATCTTATCTTTCAAAAATAAATTCATAAACTTTGCAAATAATATTCCACCTGTAGTTCCTGCAGCAAATGCAACCAATCCCAATACTAATATAAGCACAGTTTCTAGTTTAAATACCAAGTCAGCTTGCAGCTGTGTTCCAACGGTAAGCATCAATAAAATTGTAGCAATGTTTAGTAATTCGTTAGATGCTGCACTAGTTAACCTTGGCACGACTCCACTTTCTTTGAAAAGATTACCCACAACCAACATTGATATCAAGGGAGCAGCTCGAGGCACGACCAATAAAATTATTATCAGAGCAATAATCGGAAATATCATTTTTTCAGTTTTTGACACTTCCCTCACCGGCTTCATCACAATAGATCTTTCTTTTTTTGTGGTTAGCAGTTTCATTATTGGAGGCTTTATGAATGGAACAGCAGCCATGTATGTATATGCGATCACTGCAGTGATACCTAATATGTCTGGTGCGAGATTGGCTGACAAAAAGATAGTTGTTGGACCATCAGCTCCTCCTATAATCCCGATTGAAGCAGCTTCTCCAAGAGAAAATGTATCCGCAGCAATAAAATTCAGTCCTAGTGCTCCCCAAAAAGCTACAAATATTCCAATTTGAGCGGCTGCCCCAAGAAGCAATGTTTTCGGGTTAGAAATAAGTGGTCCAAAATCAGTTAATGCTCCTATCCCGAGAAAGATTACTGGCGGTAGGATATTCCAGAAAGAAAGCCCATAGTGAAATATTACTCCAAATATTCCCGCGCCTTGTGTCCCGCCTCCATCCGATGGAGAAATCGCAACGCCAGTTAAGGGTAAATTTACTATTAATATTCCAAGACCAATTGGTAGAAGCTCATATGGTTCCCACTCTTTGGTTATGGCAAGGAATACCAGTGTTAAACCAACTAGCAGCATAATCGCATCGCGCCAATCGATATTTAAGAGACCAGTGGATTCTAGAAAACTTACTAATTCACTCAATTTGAGTGACCTTTCTGATAATCTTGTGAAGATTTTAGAACGCTTGCAGCTATAACTGCCGCCATGGCCCGGTTTTTATCCACATTATCAGGTCCTTGATCGTGGTCTTGCTTGACTCTACGATTTGCAAGTTTTATCGATACCCATCCCATAAAAAACGATGAAATCATCATAATAATCAAAAGGCATACAGTGGTCCCTGCACCTATGGCAGTAGTGATGAGGGATTGGTTGATAAGTGTCTCTGAAATAGCTAATCCACTCCCGAACTTATAATTGCTATGATTCCGACGACAAGCATCGACAAATCAAAGTGAAGTTTAATCATTAATGAAGTAAAGTCGATTTTACACCAGTAATATAAACAGTATCCAGTTATTACCTGTCATATTATGCCAGATTTATAGTGGTATAAATCTGGCACAGCCAGTTGATCAGCAATATAATTTGGTAATTAACAGGAGATCGCATTAGAAGCAATGACTAAAAATAAAGTTGATTTCAATAGTGATGTTGGGGAAAGTTTCGGACAATACAAACTCGGACTTGATGAAGAAATCGTTCGACACGTAAGTTCAGTTAATATTGCCTGCGGTTTTCATGCTGGTGATCCCACTTGGATGAATAAAACTGTAAAACTTGCTGAAAAAAATGGGGTCAGAATTGGCGCTCATCCGGCATATCCTGATCTGCAAGGATTTGGCAGAAGAAATATGAAAATAGAACCAGAAGAGGTGAAAAATGACATCATATATCAAATTGGAGCATTAACTGGATTCACTACTGATAAAAAAATTCAACATGTAAAACCACATGGAGCAATGTATAACAATGCTGTAAACGATGAAAAACTTGCAGAGGCTATATGCAATGCAATCATAGAAGTAGATTCAACTTTAATTTTATTGGCATTATCTGGATCACGTTGGATATCAATAGCTAAAGAATTGGGACTAAAGGTAGCTCAAGAAGTTTTTGCAGATCGGGCAATTAATAGTGATGGAACTTTAGTATCTAGATCACTCAAAGGAGCCGTTATACATGATCATGATGTAATAGCAGAAAGAACAGTAAAAATGATAAAACAAGGATATATAACTTCCATAACTGGTGAAGACATAGAGGTTGAAGCCGACAGCATTTGTATGCATGGAGACAACCCTTCTGCTGTTCAAATAGCTGAAGAGGTCAAGTTGGCTCTAAAAAGTGCTGGAATTAAAATAGCTCCTTTATCGGAGTTAGTATAACGGTTATGACTCAATTACCTACCCTCAATTACGCAGGTGACCAAGGAATACTGGTTGAATTTGGAGACAAAATCGACGTTACTTTGAATGATCGAGTAAGAAACTTAATGTGTCTCATGGAACAAAGCCAAGAAGACTGGATTGTTGACTTAGTGCCTTCTTATAAATCATTGCTAGTTATATTTAACCCAACACTTTCGCCAAGGAAACATATTGAAAACTATATTATAGAACTTGCCTCAAATATAGATAAATCATCTGAATCAGCTGATCGCATAATAAAAATACCTACGTTATATGGCTCAGAATTCGGTATGGATTTAGAGTTTGTAGCCTCAAATTCTAATCTAACTACAACAGAAGTGATTTCACTCCATTCACAACCAAACTATAGAGTTTTTATGATAGGTTTCGCTCCAGGGTTCCCATATCTGGGAGGGCTAAATCAAAAACTTGCCACACCTCGTCTAGAGAATCCAAGATTAAAGATACCTGCAGGATCTGTTGGTATTGCCGACAACCAGACAGGTATATACCCAAATGACAGTCCTGGTGGATGGCAGTTAATTGGTAGAACTCCGTTAAATTTATTCGACCTGAGCCGAGAAAAACCTTCTTTGTTAATCGCTGGTGATTACATTAAATTTGAACCACTTGAAAACTTAGATGAATACTCAGCTATACAAAATGAGATCAAATCAAATAATTACAAACTTGAAATTTCTATACTAGATAATCAAAAAAATAATGAGCCTGAAAGTCATGAATGAAAAATCTATAACTATCTTAGAACCAGGTTTGCTTTCTAGCATACAAGATATTGGAAGGTATGGATTCCAAAAATATGGTGTACCAGTTTCTGGAGCAATGGATAGTTTCGCTTTAAGGTCTGCAAATGTGCTAGTTGGAAATGAGATGAATGATGCTTGCATAGAAATGACAGTGATTGGGCCATCAATAAAATTTAACTACGGAGCCTTAATATCTGTGACTGGAGGAGACTTATCAATAAAAATAAATGGAGAAAAAGTAGATCGCTGGTCCGCTATAAACGTTGAAGCTGGTTCCGTATTGACCTCAGATGGAATTCGAGATGGTATGCGCGCTTATCTTGCCATTAGTGGTGGAATTAATGTACCCGTTATTATGGGAAGTAGATCCACATATATTCCTGCAGCATTCGGAGGTTACAAAGGAAGGCCGTTGATGGCAGGAGACGAATTGTTAATTGGGGACCCGAACCCAAAAACAAGCCATATTGCACGCACTCTGCCAGAAGAACTAGAGCCAGTACATTATGGGCATTCACATATCATAAGAGTTGTACTAGGACCTCAAAATAAAAGTTTTACTACTGAATCTATTAACACCTTTTTTGATAGCAGGTACGTTGTATCAAACAATTGCGATAGAACTGGATATCGTTTATCAGGACCACAATTAAAACATCAAGGAAATGCCGATATAATTTCCGATGGAACTCAAATCGGAAGCATACAGGTGCCCGCAGATGGAAATCCTATTATTTTAATGTCAGACAGGGGTCCAACAGGAGGTTACGCAAAAATCGGAACAGTAATATCCACCGATCTAGGATTAATAGCTCAATCTCGCCCAGACGACAACTTAGTTTTTAGGCAAGTATCTGTTAAAGAGGCTGAATCAGCTTTTCTTGAACAAGAATCCATTCTTTACTCTATGGATCCGAATATATTTAAAAATGTTTCAGATAAAGTGAAATCCACGTTATCTAAAACCAGCTCATCGTTATCACCATATCTAGAAAATGATCAGAATAAACTGGATATGACTGCAACCGCCAAGTTGAAGGGCAAAACTTTTAGTTTTGGGATTTCGATTGAGAGTAACTAAAGCAATTGGATTTACAACATGATTTAGCTCAATGGATTCTTAGTTTCGCAGATAGTCCATGGGCACTTTTAATACTGGCAGCGTCATCTTTTACTGAATCAATCTTCAACCCTATCCCACCTGATGCACTGCTGATCGCGATAAGCTTGCTAAAAACTCAACATTCCATATGGTTTAGCATCGTAGTTATTTTGACATCGGTCTGTGGAGCGTTAGTTGGGCACTTTATTGGTAAAAGGTATGGAAGGCCTATCCTACATGTAACATTTAAAGGGAAGCGTCTAATTCCAGATAATATGATCGAAAAAGCGGATCAATTATTTGATAGATACGGAGTTTGGGCAGTTTTAATAGCAGCATTTAGTCCTGTTCCATACAAACTGATTGCGATAGGTGCTGGCGTATTGAACTTTGACAGAAAACCTTTTCTTGTTGCTTCTCTAATCGGCAGAACCTGTAGGTTCATGTTAATAGGGGTTTTTATCTTCTTTTTTGGGGAAACAATCAATCAATTTATTAATGATTACCTGGGATTAATTACATGGATAGCTGCAGGTTGTTTATTAACATTAATTGTTTGCTTAATTGCTTACCGAGTGTTTATATTTAAACGAACAAGAAAATGATGGATATTATTAAAGTAAAAGGAGTGACCATTGAGTACTAATTCAATCCCTACAGAACAGGAAGTAATTAAATGGATGAGCGAATTGAGCAATTGGAAAAGATGGGGCAAAGATGATCAGATTGGAGCACTTAACTTAATAACACCTGAATTGATAAAGCAGTCTGCGTCACTAGTAACTGATGGGGTTTCTGTGAGCTGTGCCAGACCACTAGACAACAACATTGACGCCGAAGTATATCGGCCTACACAAAGATTAATGTTAGAAAGCGGAGAAGGGTGGCAGTTCCATGAAAAAAATAATGACTTCCAAATCCAAGCTGCCTTAGAACATTTATCGATGGTTTACCACGGATACCACATCACCCATATTGATTCGCCTGCTCATTTCTTTTGGAATGGCAAAATGTACAATGACAGACCTTCTTATCTAGTAACAACAAACAAAGGCGCTACGGTAAATTCAGTTGATACAGCTAAAGATGGAATAGTAGGTCGCGGAATACTTGTGGATGTTCCGTTAATTAAAGGTATCGATTGGCTAGACAGACATGAAGGTGTGATGCCACTAGACATACTAGAAGCGGAAAAACAATGTGGATTTGAAATAAAGTCCGGAGATATTCTCTTTATACGAACAGGACAGTTAAGAAGAACATTGACTGAAGGGCCATTTAGCCCGCCAGATGATGGATCTACAGCATGTCAGGCCGCATGTCTGCCTATATTTAGAGAACGCGATATATCAGTTCTAGGAACTGACACCTCAAATGATTTGATACCCAGTGGATATAAGACTGTAACCAACCCAATCCACCAAATTGGTTTAGTGCAAATGGGAATGTGGATAATTGATAACGCAAATCTCGAAGAACTAAGTGAGACGTGCAAAGAAAAAAATCGTTGGGAATTCATGATAAATATTGGACCACTGAGAATTGTTGGAGGAACAGGTAGTCCAGTTAATCCGATTGCACTATTTTAGTTTTACTGGGCTGTTAAACCACCGTCAACCAACAATTCGGTTCCAGTAACGTAGCGTGAGTCGTCAGAAGCCAAATACAGTATCGCGTAAGCTACTTCACTAGGAGAACCTAATCTTCCTAACAATATTCGTGATTCTGATAAAGCCCTGCCTTCTGGATCAGAAATATTTTTGGAAATCATTTCAGTTTCTATCGGGCCAGGAACGACGGCATTTACTCTTATTCCATATTTGGCATTTTGAATAGATGAATGTTTAGTCAACGACAATAATGCAGCCTTTGAAGCACCATATGCACCACCTCTCCAACTTCCCACAAGTGCAGTAGTCGAAGAAACATTAATTATTGATCCTACTTTATTTGACCGCATTGATTGAACTACCGCCTTTGTTCCCAAAAACGCTCCTTTTAAATTTACAGACATCAATCGGTCCCAATCAGCCGTATTCTCTTCTTGGATAGATTCGGTTCTATATATGCCGGCATTGTTAACTAATACGTCAATTTTTTTAAATCTCTCAATTGTTATTTTTACCAATGAATCCCAATCAGATTCAGAGGATACATCTAAGTTAACAAACAAAGCTGATCCTCCTGCTACCGATATATCATTTGCGAGTTTAAAACCCTTTTGCTCATCAATATCTGCTAATACTACTTTCGCCCTCTCTTTTGCAAATAAACGGCATTGGGCCTGACCAATACCGCCAGTGGCTCCAGTTACGACTACTACTTTATTTAAAAGCCTCATAGCTTTGGTGGCCCTCCTATCACAAAAGATATCCTACATGAGACATTTTTGCACCTGACAAAACCATCATATTTATTTTTAAAATAATAATTTATATTTTATTTTTACGACACATATATAACTTAAGTTTTTAACGGATATTTACCTGTAATTCTGTTTATTAATTGACAGAACGCATGTTCTGTTCTAAAATTGTTCTAAACAAAGCAGGAATTTAGATTTTGTATTATAGCAACACAAGCCAAATAGAGTTACCGGGAATAGGTAATGTTAAATATGATGGAGTCTCACCTAGAACAGTTCTACCGGGAGAAAAAGTTGTTTATGTAGGTAGGATTGACGGCGGTCCAGGATATGGTGCAGTAGGCAATATAATTGAAATAAGAAATAGAAAAGCAGTAGTAGAAATCAAATCATCCAAAGGTTACGAGTCTAAAATCTGGTATATCCCCTACTGTCTATTAGGCTCTATAAAAAATGCAGCATAACGCCTGTTTTTAGATAGACTTTTGTATTTAAATTAAGTGGCCATATTCAGGTTGTTTTAAATTTATTTAATTACCGCAATTACCGCCACATATTCTGATGGATCAATTGTCTCTCCCGCAATTGGATGAGGTTCGAGAGAAATGAATACAGCTGAATATCTACTTACCTTTTTTATGGTAGGGCCATCTTGCCCTTCTTCAATAGTCATAACCAATTCACCCAAAGGTGTCACATTAGATGCCAGTTCTGTCCTGATGACTATCTTTCCTGGTGCAGGACATTCAGACCCAATAGGGCATCTAGAATCTTCTAATACTTCGGCAAAAAGTACAGTTAAACCTCCAGGCAATGTCGGGCTTGCAATTTTCTGGCCAACTTTAAGCGCTACAGGAGTAAATAATGGTTTTTCTGTAGTTCTACCTTCATCCGCAACAACTACATCAAGGAAATCAATTTGCTGTTCGGCTACAGATTCTTCCTCAGGCTCACTCTGGGATATCATATTACCCTCTTCATCAAAATATGCATCTGAAGAGTCAGCGATAGAATGTACACTCGATGTAGCACCCTCAGTTTGTTCGCTAGCTGCTTGGCCATTACTACTAGACTCTACATCAGCTGTCACTGAAACTTTGTCTGCAGATTCAGATGAAGACTCACCACAACCAACTAAAATAAAAACTAAAATTAGACCTATTATTACCAACCCAATTGATTGTCGCTTCATATTTACCCCGTTTGAATTTGGATATTGATTCATTTAAATCATATTGATGTTGCCACAAGTTGGTGGCTTATTGCAAATATATTATCCAATTTCATTAAACAAGAATCACTCAGCAACAATTCAGGTAAGAGGGAAATCAGAGCTATTTATTGCCATATATAGAGCTGCGATTGTTTTAGAATCCTGAATTTCCCCACTATTAACCATGCACTTAACTTTAGAAAACGAAAAACTACACGTCGTTATTAATTCATCTGGATCAGGTTCAAGATTACTGTCATATAGATCCAAAGCTAAAAATGCGTTTAAATATTCTGTTAAGAATCCTGGCGCCGACCAGAACCCTCCTAGGTTTATCAGTTTTTCTGAAGCAAAGCCTGTTTCCTCTCTTAGCTCTCTCTGAGCACAATCTTCGGGTGATTCTCCTTCATCTAATCCGCCTGCTGGAAACTCCAGCATTCTAGAATTAACTGCATAACGATATTGACTGACCATAATAAGATTGCCTTGCGCGTCAATCGGCACAATAACTACAGCCTGAGCATGGGCAACTATTTCACGGGTTGCTCTTTTCCCATTTGGCAAAGCTACTTGATCTACTTGCACGTCAATAATTTGCCCACTAAATATCTTCTTGGAATCGATCTTATACTCGATATCATCTTGCTTTGGATCACTATTACTCATATTTTAAGATCTATCCACAATCCCTAAACGGGATGTTAATGTGGAATAAAATGATTCTCTAGGCATAAACCGGACAAAACTTGCCTTACAAATGCTTCGACTAATCAGAACATAATCGCCTGGTTTTAATGACTGATCTACAGCAAACCCGTCCCCACTTATAAACGCCTGTGCATCATTTAATATATTTAACCGTATTTTTGACTCACCAGATAAAACTAACCCTGTATCAAGGCACATATGGCCTGCAATAGGTAACAAGACCATGTTTGTGGATTTTGGTGTAATAATAGGCCCGCCAGCTGCCATTGCATATCCAGTGCTTCCAGTAGCAGTAGAAACTAATACTCCATCAGCCCTATATGTCGTTAATTTTGCACTATCAACAATTGCCTCAACATGTAGCAGACGGGCGTTTTGGCCTCGACTTATAACAATTTCATTTAAAGCAAATGTCCCTGCATACTTTTCATCATTTTCATGAAAAACAGCAGCATCAATCATTGTGCGCTCGTCGATCCAATGTGCAGAATCTCCATCCATATATTTTTTTATCCCTGCACACGCAGAATCAACCTCTAATTCTGACATAAAACCAACTCTGCCAAGGTTGATACTAAGCATAGGTATTTTATAGAATGCCAGCACCCTGAGAGTCCTTAATATAGTGCCGTCACCACCTAAGATAACTATTAAAGAAGTGGAATTGAATTCCTGTTGTTTTTCAACTAGCTTTTCAGCAGAACTAGACCACGAGCAATCACGGAGCTGAAGCTGTTCAATTAAAGAATCACATAGTTCAATTGCCTCAGTAACCTGAGGATTATATACAAATCCAATTTGCTGTATTGAGGTGCTCATATCACTTAAACCTAATAAATTGTGTGAACTAATCTTATTATTTTATAACCTTAAACAGTTATTTATACCAATAAGAATTCTACAGCAACGCGTGCAGCTCTGATGACAGGAGTAGGATATAAGCCGAAAACCACAACAGCAAGAACAGTGACAGTCAAAGCGATTGAAGTCAATCTATCTGGTTTTATTGGAACATTTTCCAAAGGATCAGAAAGATACATGACTTTAATAATTCTTAAATAATAATATGCAGATATTACGCTACTCACGGTTCCAGCAAGAACTAGCCACCATAAACCTCCATTAAATGCACTTGTAAACACATTCAACTTGGCCATAAATCCAACCGTAGGCGGGATTCCAGTTAATGATACTAAAGCAATAGCGAGGCAAAATGCCAAAACAGGAGCACGTCTTCCCAAACCTGATAAATCCTCTATGGAGTCACTACCCGTCTTATTTGAGATTGCTATCAAAGCAACAAATGCAGCCAGATTAGTTGCAGCATAACCAATTAAGTAAAAAACCACACCCGCAGGACCGTCAAAAGTGAAATCATCCATCCTGCTTGAAACAACTGTAAGTCCCATCATCATATAGCCTGCATGCGCGATTGTGCTGTAAGCAAGCAATCGTTTCATCATTTTCTGAGCTATTGCTACAAAGTTACCGATACCCATTGATAATACCGCCATGATAGCAAATATCATGCTCCATTCTATGGAAATACTCTCCGTAGAAAATGATCCAAAGAATACTCGCAGTATCACGGCAAAGCCTGCAGCTTTACTTGCAACAGAGAGAAAAGCTGTTATAGGAGTAGGAGCGCCTTCATAAACGTCAGGCACCCACATGTGAAACGGAACACTTGATATTTTAAAACCAAAACCGGCCACAATTAAAATTACACCAAGTAACAGCCCGTAATTACCAAATGCAGTTTCAGAGCCAGATACATTTTCTATATTTATGCCCTGAATAGAATTAAATATTTCAGCAACATCTGTAGTCCCGGTCAATCCATACACCCAAACCATTCCGTACAACAATAAAGCAGAGCTAACGGCACTTAAAATCAGAAATTTAATTCCAGCCTCAGATGATAATTTGTTACCTGAGATAGCAATCAAAACGGCCATAGGCAGCGCTGTGAGTTCCAATGAGATGTAGATAGTTATAAGTTCTCTAGTGGATGCCAGCAACATCATTCCAACTGTCGCAAAAATTAATAGGCTAAAGTATTCAATTTTTGTTTTCTCAAAACGGTGAGAATAGGTAATAGAGCTGATCATTACTATGGCAAGAATGCCTAAAAACAAAAATTTAAACAGCAAAGTGAATTTATCTACAACGAGAGTATCAAAAATCCCAAATAACTGATTATTAGAATTTAAATTGTCTGATATACCAACACCATTCCACAGCAGTACAGAAAACACTATAGGTACTACTAGACCTAATGCAAGAGTCGATTGAACCAGAATTCGGTTCTTAATAAAAACATCTAGCAATACAATAACCAAAGCCAAACCAGCTAAACTAATTTCCGGTGACAGCAAATATATGTCGTGTAAACTCAATGTTTTTACCTACTTAAAATTTCTGATGAGGAATTCACCGCAGCCACTATAGGTTCTACGCTAATCTTAAATAAATCTGTCAAAAATGCTGGATATATTCCAAAAATAAGAATTGTAGCCACTAGCATAACTATAGGCACAAGTTCCAACTTACTAGCATCAGTTAATTTTTCCCATCTGCTATTCATATGTCCAAATAACGTCCTCTGAGTCATCCAGAGAATATAACCGGCAGTAATCACCACGCCAAAAACTGCAAGCGCAGTAGGCCATGCCCAAACAGGGAAAGCTCCTAAAAAGACCAGAATCTCCGATGCAAATCCACTTGTTCCCGGTAGACCTAATGATGCTAAACCAGCTATCAAAAATGCTAAGCCGATTATTGGCATACGGTTTGACAGACCGCCTAAATCTGGAATGTATCGGGTATGGGTGCGATCATAAATCATGCCAACGGTTAAAAACATCAGTCCGGTAATAGTTCCATGTGTGAACATCTGCATTGATGCTCCAGTTAAGCCAACTGCAGCTGCATCAGCACCTTTCGATGCTATTGCTGACAATCCAATCAAAACATACCCCATGTGACTAATGGAACTAAAAGCAACCAGTCGTTTTAAATCAGTTTGACGTACAGTCACTACTGCTCCATATAATACATTTATGACACCGGCTGCTACTAACAACCATGCCAACCCGGCCATCACATCCGGCATAATAGATGCAGTAACCCTGATCATTCCATATCCACCCATTTTTAATAGCACACCCGCTAACAATACGCTGACTGCCGTCGGTGCGTCAGTATGGGCATCAGGCAACCATGTATGTAACGGCCAAACCGGTAGCTTAACGGCAAAGCCAACGAAAAGCAGTCCAAATATTGCTCCCGCTGGAATAACGAGTTTAATACCGCTCTGAACTAATTCAGGTAGAGCTGTCATATCAAAAGTGCCAACTGAAATATACAAAGCCAAAGCTCCAACTAACATGAAAGCACTGCCAAGGAATGTGAAGATTATAAACTTCATAGCTGAATAATCTTTTCTACCGGTGCCCCAGTTAGAAATCAAGAAAAACATTGGGATTAATTCCAATTCCCAAAATAAAAAGAACATTATGAAATCTAAGGCCGTGAAAACTCCAAAAACTGCTCCTTGCAAAACAAGAATCCAAATAAAATATTGTTTAACACGATTAGTTATCCTCATTGAAGCCAGTATTGCAACCATGCCTAATATTCCCGTTAATAAAACCATAGGAACACTAAGCCCATCTACTCCCAAAAAGTAGTCCACTCTGAATGAATCGATTGGTATCCAGCTGTTAAATCGGTCAATTAATTGAAAGCCAGATTCTACTTTTTTATATGCAATAAAGACAGCAATGCTTAATACCAATTCAACGAGTCCGCCCACAGCGGCCATCAGCCTAACATGATGATCATTTCTAGCAAAAATTAGAATTACTAATGCAAATAAAAATGGCAAGAAGACTAGAGCTGTCAATAAGCCATTAAATCCAGTATTTTGAGTTAATCCGTCCAATTAAATATCACCTAAATATAAGATAAATCCCAAATAACAACAGAACTCCAAACGAGGTCACTACTCCATAGCCTTGCAATTGACCTGTCTGAATTTGTGCGATCAATCTACCAATATTTCTACCAATCCTGTCAACAGTCCGAACAATCCCATCAATAAAACTTTTATCTATTGCATCTAAATAAGTGGCGAATCGAGAGTAAAACACATGTCTAGTTATGACATCTTCGTAAAACTCGTCAAAGTAATATTTTGAAATAAGTATTTTGTAAATTTCATTCGTCTTAACTGGCAGCCTATCGAGAACTCTGAATTTAGAAACATATATTAGATAGGCCAGTAATATTCCGGATACACCTATTAAGCTGGCTATTACGGCCAAAACTTTATTAAAAGCTAATACCTTGTCGTGACCCTCCCCAACATGAATGAAATCTGCAAACCAATGTATTGGTATGGAGCCTATATTTGTAAGCGGGTTTACTAACCAACCTACCGTGACGGTTGCAATGGACAGAAGAATTAATGGAATTATCATTACTTTTGGCGATTCGTGAGGGGTAGTTTCCTCTAACACATCCATACCAGGGTCCGACTTCGCACCTCCTTTATACTCCCCTTCGAATGTCATGAATATAGCCCTAAACATATAAAAAGCTGTCAAAAAGGCAGCAATAATGGCAATCCAAAAAACGACATCCGAAACCACTGAAGAAGAATGCCAGGCATGATTCAATATTTCATCTTTGCTCCAAAAGCCAGCCATAGGAAAAATACCAGCAAGGCTCAATCCACCTATCATGACAGCGCCATATGTCCATGGCATAAGACGTTTTAAGCCACCCATATACCTCATATCAAACGTCCCACCCACTGAGTGACTGACACTGCCTGCAGTCAAAAATAACAGTGCTTTAAAAAATGCGTGTGTAAATAAATGGAATATTGCTGCACTATACGCCCCAACACCTAATGCCAGCATCATGTATCCTAATTGGCTAATCGTAGAATATGCCAATACCCTTTTAATATCATTCTGAACCAAGCCAATGGACGCTGCGAATATTGCAGTGATACCACCCACTAAAGCAACCACCATCATAGCCTCTTTAGATGCTTCAAACAACGGGAAAAATCTCGCCACAAGGAAAATGCCAGCTGCCACCATAGTAGCAGCATGAATCAGCGCACTTACAGGTGTAGGACCTTCCATAGCATCCGGTAACCAAGTGTGAAAAGGGAATTGAGCTGATTTGCCCATAGCCCCTGCGAACATACCTATTGCCCCCCAACCTGCCACACTAGAAGAAATAACTCCTAAAGCTATAGCATTATTGATATCTGCTACCTCAAAGGGGTTGAGTCCATTTGCAAGAAAACTTCCAGAATTAAAGAAAAGGTAAAGTATTGCTAGCAAAAACCCGAAATCTCCCAAGCGTGTAATTATAAACGCCTTTTTGGCAGCCGCAGCTGCAGCAGGTTTATTAAACCAGAATCCTATTAATAGATACGAAGACGCACCAACAAGTTCCCAAAATACAAACATCTGAATTAGATTACTTGCTAATATCAGTCCAATCATAGACGCGGTGAAAAGCGACATATACATGAAATATCGTGAGTAACCTCCATCATTTTTCATGTATCCAGTTGAGTAAATCTGTACGAGCAAACTAACTGAAGAAACAACAACTAACATTATTGCTGTCAACCCATCCAACATAATTCCAACATTTATTTCTATGTTTTCAATTTTGACCCAATTGTGTGAATCTATTTCTATCGCTTGTCCATTGTGTATGACGCTCCCTAAGGCCCAAAAGGAAAGAATAGTTGAACATGTAATCGCGAAGATTGTGATATAACCGGAAAGTTTGCTTTTTTTGCCTATGAAAGGCCAGACAAAAACTCCAATTAAGACAAAAGCCAGTAAGGGACTAAAGAAAATAAACCATGTTCCTAGTTCGTTTATCATCTACAATTTCCTCAATATTTCATCGGCAACGTGCTCACGGCCTTTTGGAACCATTACCCTATATTCAGTTCTCTCGCCCCACTCAAGTATGTTGCCAATTGGAAGAATTTTGACTGGCAATCCTTCTGCCTCAATAGCTAACTTCCACATTTCCGCTGTAATTAAATTTGGTGTTTTACGGTAATCGGTATACATCAGTGCTTAAGCTCTTTCACATCACTTATAAAAACGCTTTTATAATTTCTAACTAAAACAATAACAATAGCTAAACCAATTGCGATTTCAGCTGCAGCAATAGTTATAATAAATATCGAAAATATTTGCCCAGTTAATATACTATCGACGATTGATGAATCATTCCCAGTCGAATATGGAACGAGATATCGAGACATTGCAACAGCTGTTAAATTCACTGCATTAAACATCAATTCAATGCACATCAGCACCACAATGGTATTTTTTTTAGTAAACGATCCAAATAAACCAATAAAAAACAGGATTGCCCCAATTATAAGAAACTGCTGTAAATCCATATTACCGCTTCCTCACCAAAGCTAGAGATCCGATTACAGCACTTAAAAGAACCACAGATACGACCTCAAACGCAAGGACATATTTTTTTATTAAAAGTTCGGCAATATTACCTAAAATGCTAGTTTCTACAAATGCCGCTGTCATTTGTTCGCTTGTTATATTATTTGAATTAACATTCCAATTAGTGTTGGTGATTACAAAAATTACACCAGCAAGTATTAATCCAGAGATCACCAAGACCGGAATAAGGTACCGGTTGAACGGACTTCCCTGCTCAACATCTCTTGTAAGAACCACGGCAAATAATATTAATACAGCAATTGCCCCCACATACAACAAGATTTGCACCATCGCAAGAAACTCAGCCCTAAGAAGTAAAAACATTCCTGCAATACCAATAAACGTAACTACTAAAAATAGTGCAGACCTAAATACATCTTTTAAAGCTACGACTGCAATTGCTGAAACAATCGTACTAACGGCAATAATCCAAAATACGATGTCTATTATTAATGATGTATCGTTTTCCATTATTTAAATACCATGTTGGTTTTGTTTTGGTTTGAAATCAACGTTTAGCCCATTTATCTTGCTGTTGCTGTAAAGAAGGTTTTTCATGCCTTCCTGCACTATCCCATTTAACATTTTTACCTTTGTGAGGATCATAATTCTTATTTGACAACTGAGGCCTGAACCAAGTACTTGGTTTCTTTTTTGCGCTTACTAGCTGCCTTTTATCAATCACCAAGTCCTGTCTGCGATATTTTCCTTCCTCAAAACCGCTACCCATGTGCAGGGCGTCATATGGACAAGCTTCGACGCATAAACCGCAAAACATACACCTACCTATATCTATATCAAATTTATCAAGGTGATATTTCTGACCTTCTTGCATTTGATCACCACTTTCACTGGTGACTATTTCAATAATTCCAAGAGGACAATATTTAGCGCAGGATGCGCAACCTGTACACCTCTGCTCATACCAGTTGAACTCTTCTCCACGAAATCGGGGATGCTGTGGAAGACTTGTTTTGACGTCAGCGATGCCTAGCAACGCCTTAAATACGTTAACAGGATCTTTTCTTATCAGATCTACTAAAGAAGTGTCTGTAGCTTTTGATAAGCCTAATAAGCCAACTTTACGATCAGGATATTGAATCGTCATCATTCTTGATGGCAATACTAAATTCTTGGCTGTTACCACCAAGCCTTTTGCTAATCCTAGTCCGTACATATTAGTCAGCCTCCGCTAAATCAGTTGCCTTTTTAGAAACAGTCGTATTGGCATACATGTTCGCCAATGGTAAAGCTACAGGTTCAGGCCGTTTCAACTTACTTTGACCCATTACATTAAAAATAACAATTAGTGCTATTATTGTGATAGACCAGTTAATACCAGTCATTATCAATAAATCCCTTGTTGATAGACCTGCTTCTCCAGGATTAAATATAAATACCTCTACAGCAATGACAAATAAATTCACAATTGATAGAGGTAATAAACCTTTCCATGCAAGACTCATGATTTGATCGACTCTTAATCGAGGCCAACTAGCCCTTATCCAAACAAAACCAAATAACACTACAAAAGTTTTTATAATAAACCAAACTGGCCCAGGAATTGGACCATAACCTCGCCAACCACTTAAGAACAATGTTGTCACTAAAGCTGCCACTATAACAGGTGCCATAAACTCAGTTAACTGTAGAAGCGCAAATTTGGCTCCGCTATATTCGGTATGATAACCAGCTCCTAATTCTGAATCAGATTCTATTAAATCGAAAGGTGTTCGGCTCATTTCAGCGGAAGCTGCAGTAATGAAAACCAAAAAACCTAAGGGCATAACTAATATAAATGGAATATCCTGTGCTAGAACTACGTTACTTAAGCCCAGAGTTTGTGCAGCTATGGCTACCCCAACTACACTGATGCCCATGGGGATCTCATAGCTAACCAACATAGCTACTGCTCTCATGGCTCCAAACATCGCATATTTATTCAAAGATGACCATCCTGCCATAAATATCGCCAATGTATTCACCGAAGTAATAGCGATTACAAATATTAATCCAATGTTGAGACGCCCCAAGAAGCTACTACCATGCAGTGGTATTACTGCAAAAACTATCAACGCCGGGACGAGGAATACTATAGGTGCAAGCGTAAAGACAGGTTTATCTGCACCTTCTGGAATAGTGTCTTCTTTAGTTAGTAATTTAACTAAATCTGCGATTGGCTGCAGTAATCCAAATGGTCCCCACCTATTTGGTCCTAATCTAGATTGAAACCTTCCTAACATCCTCCTTTCAAACCACGTCAGCAAAGCTGTAGATATAACCAGGGCATTAATTATTACCATCGCAAGAATTACCGAAGTTATTAAAAATACAAGCCAATCCAGATTGTCAGGCATAAATCCATCAAAAAAGCCATAAATACCCAGGAAGTCAAAGCCACTTCTTAGGATCTCAATCTCCATCATCTATCCACCTCTCCTACTACGATATCTATACTGCCGAATATAACTATAAGATCAGCCATCTTCCAACCAACCAATAGATCTCTCAAAGTGGTTAAGTTAATAAAAGATGGTGCTCTAATATGCATTCGATAAGGAGATATTCCTCCATCACTCACTATGTAAAAACCCAATTCTCCTTTCGGTGATTCGGTACCAACGTAAGTGTCCACAGCATCAGGTCTAATAAAATATGGTGTTTCTGATCGAACAGGACCGGGCTCAATTTGCTCAACACACTGTTGAACTATACGCAAACTTTGTCGCATTTCTTGAACACGAACATAATACCTGTCATAAGTGTCCCCAACGGATCCGATAGGAACATCAAAATCTAACCGGTCATACACTTCGTGAGGCTCTGCTTTACGTAAATCCCACTGAACTCCAGTTGCTCTTAAAACAGGACCAGTTATTGATGCATCAATAGCATCTTGGGCGGACAAAATACCCATGTCTCGAGTACGAGCCAGCACTACTTCGTTTTCAGTGATAAGCCCCTCAAGCTCATCTAAATAACCAGGCATTGAGCTTAAGAAGTCATCTAAACGCGGCCAGAAATCTATAGGTGCATCTTGAAATACACCACCCGGCCTCATGTAGCTCACTGTAATTCTAGCCCCACACAGCATTTCAAATAACTCAAGTATGCGTTCACGTTCACGGAAACAATAAATCAATGGAGTATGAAATGCACCTAGTTCATCAAGCAAAAAGCCAGTTGCTATTAGATGACTGGCAATTCTTTGAAATTCTGCACTTATTACGCGCAGATACATGCCACGATCAGGCACACTGATTCCTGCAAGTGATTCCACCGCCCTAACATAAGCGAGGTTATTGGTCATCGCTGCAACATAATCAAGACGATCAGTCAACGTAACTATCTGTACATAATTGCGCTCTTCAGCTAATTTTTCTGTCCCTCTATGAAGATAGCCAAATACTGGTTCAACATCAATTACTTGTTCTCCATCAAATGTTACCCTTAACCGAAAAACCCCATGTGTCGATGGGTGTTGAGGACCTAGATTAATTGTTACTGGTTGTGTGTTAATCGACATTTTTTTTATTACCAGAGTTTAATTTATTACGGAGCTTCCTAAAGGATTTATCAGCTTTTAATTTCATCTAATAAAATCCTTGCGCAAAGGGTGACCTGGAAATCCCTCCCATAACAAAATACGTTTCATATTAGGATGTCCTGAAAAATTTATTCCCATTAAATCCCAGATTTCACGCTCCTGGAGCTCTGCCCCTCTCCAAACTCCGGAGATACTTGGAATCGTAATATCTTCCCTGCCAAAACATTTCGTTTTAACGATTAAAGTGGTGTTTTGACGCAACGATCTGAGATGATATACCAATTCAAAATATTCAATGTAGTCCACTGCAGTTATGCTATTCAAAAATTGCATATCCAATTCGCTATCATTCTTGAGGCAAGAAAATATATCTATTAATTTATCAACCTTTACCCACACATCTGTGGCACTAAAATTTACCACAGAACCTGGTACGTTTTGGTTAATTTTTGAAGCAGCATGTTCTCCTGTAATTGGAATAGACATTAAGCCCTCAATGACGGATCAGATATAGAATATCTCTTTATCTTTTCATGTAGCTGCATGATTCCATATACCAAAGCATCTGGTCTTGGCGGGCACCCTGGCACATAAACATCTACCGGAATAATGTGGTTGACTCCAGGCACAACACTATATGACTCATAGTATGGCCCTCCACTAGTAGCACAAACACCCATGGAAATAACCCACCTGGGTTCAGCCATTTGCTTGTATACACGCTCTATAGCCGGAGCCATTTTCCATGTTACTGTACCCGCGACTATCATGAGGTCCGCTTGTCTTGGCGACGCGCGAAAAACCTCCATTCCGAATCTAGCTAAATCGAATCTAGACATTGCACTTGCCATCATCTCAAAAGCACAACATGCTAATCCAAAGGATAAAGGCCATACAGCTGATTTCCTTCCCCAGTTTATTAAGGCATCGACAGATGTTATAGCCAAATTTCGCTTTAAATCATCTGGCACTTCTATTAATGGCTCCTGTAATGGAGCGTCACTAGAAGCTTTCAATCGATTTATGTAATCACCCTCTTTAGCATCTAACTGCCATGTTGCGGTATGCAAAGGAATTTGACCTTCTTGCAGATCGAATTCGACCGATTGCTCTTCACTCGAAATTAAGTCCATTCCAGATCACCCTTCCGGTAAGCATAAAGCCATCCAACAACTAATATTGCAACAAATACAACCATTTCAATCAACACAAATGCTCCAAATTTAGATGACATATACCCAAATTCCGATGCCCATGGAAATAAAAATACTACTTCAACATCGAAAACCACAAAAACCAGAGCTATTGCATAAAACCTACTATTAAATCCAGACCATCGTTTCGATAAAGTCTCAAACCCACATTCATATATAGATTTTTTTACTACATCTGGCTTGTTTGGCCGGATTCCTATAATAGACAAACTCGTAGATACTAATAGCATACCTACAGGTATGGCTACCGCTATCAAAGCGAAAATTGTTATAAGCCCGTAATGGCGAAAGTAGTCGTCCAGCATACCGCGTTTTTACCGTTTATATATAGTGTGAGCGTCTGGCTACTATAGCACTATGGCAAAATTTTTGACAAGTGAAAAAAAACACAATTATTGTATTCCTAAGTCAGATTGACACTTTCTGAAAGTCAATGCTAGCATTTTTGACTGAATCTGATTGTATTAACATCATCTGCTGTGACTGACTGTTCTTAAACCGCGATGATTTGCGAACTGTGAATACAGTCTAAACTTAACTATTCCCAGCATTTAAAACACAGAGACGAAAAACTTCATATGGTCGATCAATTACCATCTATATTTGATCAATACAAATCCTATATAAACTTCTATTTGAAGTCCGGATTGGATCAAAAAGCTGACTCGGAATTAAGCAGCTCTAAACGAAATTTATACAATATATTGAGCTATGGTATGGGTTGGACCGATCAGTCAGGCAGCCCAGTCAACATACCTGCTGGAAAGCTACTAAGGCCTACTTTATGTCTATTCGCTACTGAGGCATCTGGTGGAAAACGTGATAGAGCGATAAAAACTGCTGTCGCACTAGAATACATCCATAATTTCTCATTATTTCATGATGACATTCAAGATCAAGACGAGATACGCCATCACAGGCCTACTGTCTGGTTTGTTTGGGGCAAACCCAAGGCTATTACTGCCGGCAATGTACTCAGGTCAATTGCAGACGTAACTTTATCTGATTTACATAATTCAAACATCGAAGACACTGATGCTGTAAAAATAAGCACTGCTATGACAACTGGTTATCTGGAAATGATAGAAGGTCAATTTATGGACCTGTCTTACGAAAGCAGGCATGACATAACCGTTCAAGAATACTTAGATATGATCAGTCATAAAACAGGTGCTCTTATACGATGCTCAATGGAGCTGGGAGCACATATCGGTTCAGGAAATACTGAAGTCATAAGATCATTTAGAGAATCCGGAAGAGCTTTAGGGTACCTATTTCAAATCACTGACGACGTACTAGGCATTTGGGGTGATAAAGAAAAAACAGGCAAACCTGTTGGCCAAGATATTGCTAGGAAGAAAAATTCTCTGCCAGTCGTTCATGCATTGTCTAACGCCGACAAAAAACAATCATCAGTGTTGAAAAATATTTATTGCAAACAGAAACTAGATGATAATGATGTGGATTCGGTGCTTAAAATCATGGACTCTTTAGGTACAAAAATTTACATAAAGAGCTTGGTGGATGCATATTCCGAATCAGCACTACAATCATTTTCATTAGCAAAGGTTGATAGTAAATTTGAAGCAAGTTTTGAAGAATTGGTTCAATTTTTGTCAACAAGGAACCATTAAAAAACGTGTTGAATTATAAATTCCAAGTTATTATATTGTCTAATTGCGAATTTGTAGCACAATATTATTCAAAAATTTAATATCAGTGAAATAAATAAATCGACAGTGTAGGCTGTAAAAAAACGTTGAGGATGAAATAAAATGTCAAGACCTATTGAACTAGCCCTAAGACTTAGCTGGTACATGATTAAAAATCGTTACCTAATGGGTAAGAAAAGGTATCCTTTGGTTACTATGCTCGAACCATTAGAGGCTTGCAACTTAGCCTGTGAAGGATGCGGCAGGATTCGAGAATATGAATCGGTAATAGACCGATTAATGACCGTAGACCAATGTTTAAACGCCGTAAATGAGTCAGATGCCCCTATTGTCTCGATCGCGGGCGGCGAACCTACAATGCACCCTAATATAGATGAAATTGTAGCTAAAATAATTGAGCAGAAACGATTTGTCTATATGTGTACCAATGCCCTACTAATGGAAAGGGTAATGAAAAAGATACCTCCATCAAAATATTTCTGTTTTGTAGTCCACATGGATGGTATGGAAGAGGCTCATGACATATCAGTATACCGAAAAGGTGTATGGAAAATAGCTACTCGTGCAATGAAAGTAGCAATAGAAAATGGATATAGAGTGACTTCAAATACCACTATATTTAATGGCGTGGATGAACAGGACATGCTCGAAATGTTCAAAATGCTCACTGACATGGGAGTTGAGGGATGTATGGTATCTCCTGGTTATCAATTCGATTCTGTACCAAATCAAGATTTGTTTATATCCCGCAAAAAGGCTCGCAATGTATTTACTCGGATATTAGACCCTAAACATGGCATACGTTTTTACAACAATCCACTTTATCTAGATTTTTTAAGAGGCGAAAAAGAATACAATTGTACTGCTTGGTCTAACCCAACCTATACGGTGTCCGGCTGGAGAGAGCCCTGTTACTTACTAGGTGATAGACATACCGAAAATTTCAAGGAACTGATGTCCGAAGATCTATGGGAAAAATATGGGCCAGGCAAAGATCCAAGATGTGCAAATTGCTTAATGCACTGTGGGTTTGAGTCAGCATCTATATATGATGCAATCGATAACCCTGTTGCGGCAGCTAAAATGGTTGTTGGCGGTGCAATAACTAAAAGTGGAGTTGGCGCAGGATAGTGATTGGAGTTGTGGTAGCCATTAGGGAATAACTTACGGATTTCTTCTCTGAAAACGAATTTGTCCCTGATAAATTGTATTCCAATGATCAAACAATTTACACATCTGCCCTGATATCTAATGTGGCGTTGATAGAGAGCGGAATGGGCAAAACGAACGCCATAAATGCTACAAATAAATTAATTAATCTCCTTCAACCAGGTTTAATAATATCTGCAGGCTTTGCTGGATCAGTTAAACGACAGGTGATGCCAGGCACTTCATATTTATGCGATAACCTGTGGTCAATTCAAGGTTCACCAGCCTTCTGGTCAAAAGAGATAGCTGAACGTACTAATGTTATGGACGAAAACAGAGCAGTTACTTTTAATAAATTCATTAGTGATTCTGATTTGAAAATACAACTGGGCTCGTGTATGACAGTAGATCAATTTATCTACAATCATGACTTAAAAACATGGATTGGAAATAACTTTTCTGTCGACGTCATAGACATGGAAAGCTATTGGGTTAGTCAAACCGCAATGGAGAACAATGTAGAATCTGCAGTCATTAGGGTAGTTTTAGATCCAATGGAGCAAAAGTTACCGCCTTTTATAGTCGAAGCAGCTAATAACAAAAGGTCCCGAACTTTGATTAGTGGATTAAAGCATATTGCTGCCAACCCAGGTGACTTAAAAAAGATCCTCCAAATATCGATCCAAGTCAAAAAGTCTAGAAGGATTCTTGGTTCTACTCTACAGGCGCTTATCGAATCAGATATTTTGCCTATGAGTGAAACTGTTAATATGGCTTAGCGAATTATGGAAACACTCGATTCACAACAATTTAACAAAGACCTCAAAACCGCCATTAAGAGAACCCAGGATTATCTTTTTAAAGAACAATACAGTGAAGGTTTCTGGTGGGGTGAACTTGAGTCAAACCCAACGATGGAAGCAGAGTTCTTGTTACTTCATTACTTTTTAGGAATACGAGATGAAGAAAAATTTGTTAAGTTAAGTAATCATATAAAGAGCCAACAACGCGACGACGGCACATGGGGTCAATATTATGGAGCTCCAGGAGATCTATCCACATCTGTAGAGTGTTACCTGGCTCTTAAGATCGCAGGGTATTCCGAAACTGCCCCCTCCATGATAAAAGCAAAAGATTTTATAGTTAGTAAAGGAGGGATAGAGAAAACTAGAGTATTTACAAAAATTTGGCTTTCATTAGTTGATCAGTGGAAATGGAAGGGTGTCCCAATAATGCCAGCAGAGTTGATTTTGCTGCCTAATTGGTCACCAATTAACATATATGAGTTTTCTAGCTGGGCAAGGTCAACAATAGTTCCGCTATTGATACTTATGGATAAAAAACCGGTACAGCCACTACCTGCGAATCTTAGAGTAGATGAGCTTTTCTGCAATGGAGCAGACAATGTAGATTACTCAGTTAAATCCCCTTCTAATCAAATCGGTTGGGAAACCTTCTTTTACGCGACAGATCAAGTTTTAAGACTATTAGACAAACTGCCGATTAAACCCACCCGAGATTTAGCTTTGAAAAAAAGTGAGCAATGGATACTCGAACATCAAGAGGCTGATGGAAGTTGGGGTGGCATCCAACCCCCTTGGGTTTATTCCATTATGGCTTTGTATGCCGCTGGGTATGAATTAGATCATCCTGTTATTGCAAAAGCTTTGAATGGATTCAAGGCTTTTGCAATAGAAGACGAGCATAGTTTAAGAGTTCAAGCTTGCGTGTCTCCAATCTGGGATACTGGACTAGCAATCATCTCTCTCTTAGATTCAGGGATTAAAGCCGATGATGACAGAGTCCAAAAGGCGGGACAGTGGTTGATCAACAAGCAAATCAAAAGCGACGGCGATTGGCAAATTAAAGCCAATAATGTGCGATCGGGTGGATGGGCGTTCGAATTTGAAAATGAGCATTACCCTGATATAGATGATGCTGCCGTGGTAGCAACCGCGTTACATAAAATTGCTCTAACAGATGAATATGGCGGACTGGACAGGAAATCTAAATCTATAAAAAGGTGTGTTCAATGGATTGAAGGCATGCAAAGCAAAAATGGAGGTTGGGCATCATTCGACAAAGACAATATGCGCTCTTTTATAGCTAGAATACCATTTTCTGATTTTGGAGAAACAATTGACCCTCCTAGTGTAGATGTAACAGCCCATGTACTTGAATTACTTGGTACTTTAGATGCAAAAAAGTATGACCAAGTTATAAAAAAAGCTTTAGATTATGTGCTTCTGGAGCAAGAACAAGATGGTTCATGGTTCGGCAGGTGGGGAGTTAACTATATCTATGGTATTGGATCGGTACTACCAGCCTTAAGGGCGATAGGTATTGATCCAAGCCATGAAGCAATGATTAAAGCAACTAGATGGCTAGAAGAACATCAAAATGAAGATGGCGGTTGGGGAGAAACTCCTGCATCCTATGTAGATCCCTCTCTACATGGTAAAGGACCCAGTACCGCTTCTCAAACTGCTTGGTCACTAATATCGCTTATTGCTGCAGATAAAGGCGATAGTCCTGAAGTATTACAAGGAGTAAACTATCTATTATCAACTCAAAATGAAGATGGTTCATGGGACGAGCCTGAATTTACTGGGACAGGCTTTCCTGGATATGGAATTGGAATGAGACCAGATATTTCAGAGAAAGATAACTCAAAAGATCAAGACATTGCTTTGCCAGCAGGTTTTATGATTAATTATCATATGTATAGAATATACTGGCCATTATGTGCATTAGGGCGATTTAAGTCTTGGAGTATTAACAGCGGGAGACATATTTCGCTGAAATGAGAACCATTCTCAACAAAAATGTTAATAAGATACCAAACATACCTCGTTACACTATGTAAAAATATTGAAACAATTAGCAAAAATATGTTAGGGTTCAACCTTTTAAAGACAAGGATGAATCCCTTAAAATGGTCCCACTTTAAGTTATATACTTGGGGAATTAAAAGATAATGAATACTGAAATGAAAGTTGAAAAAGCTACATTCAATACTAACTTTACAGTCTTGAAAGTAGAAACCTCCGGTTCACCTAAATTTTTTGATATAACTGATCAAGTAACAGAACTTGTAGATGCATCTAAAATTAACAATGGGTTGGTTTGTGTATTCTCGCAACACACTACAGCAGCAGTTGTTATACAAGAAGATGAACCATTATTAATGACAGACTTATCTTCTTTTATAGAACGATTAGCCCCAAAGGATGCTCACTATAGGCACAACGACTTTAACGTAAGAACCGTACACATGCATGAAGATGAATGCCCAAACGGCCATTCTCATTGTCAAAATTTGGTATTAGGCACCAGTGAGTCAATACCAATAGTTCAAGGTAAAATGATCTTAGGTCAATGGCAAAGAATTTTTGTAATCGAATTGGATGCTGATAAAGCAAATCAAATATCGCACAGAAATATAGCAGTTCAAATTATGGGAATTTAAAGTTCTGATAAATTTTAACGCAAAACTAATCTGGCAAGATTCTGCATAAAAATAAACGCATATCTGAGTTACCAAACCCATAATTATTTATTGGTTTAATTCAATGGAAGACTATCTCCAAGATTCATATGACACATGCACTCAGATTACTAAGTCTGAGGCAAAAAATTTCTATTATGCTTTTGTAACCTTACCAACTAAAAAACGTATAGCCATATATGCTGTATATGCATTTGCTCGATATTGCGATGATATTTCAGACGACCCTGAAACTATGAATCGTTCAGAAAAATTTTTGTATATTAGACAAGAGCTTGCTGAAAGCTTAGATGGTAAATTAACTAAAAACCCCATCATGCCAGCCTTGATGGATACAATTAATAAATTCCAGATACCAAATAGTTATTTTTATAGTCTAATTGATGGTGTAGAGATGGATTTAATAAAGTCACGATTTTCCAGCTTCCAGGAGCTTAAAGATTACTGCTACAAAGTAGCATCCATCGTGGGGTTAATAAGCATACATATATTTGGATACAAAGACCCGCAGGCAAACCAATATGCCATTGACTTAGGAATTGCAATGCAACTAACCAACATCATGCGTGATCTGCAAGAGGATGCTGATCGCGATCGTATTTACCTACCGCAAGATGAAATGAACCAATTTGGATATAAAGAAGCTGATCTCTTAGCCGGAGTTATAAATGATAATTTCACGCAACTAATGCAATTTCAAGTTCAAAGAGCTCGATCGTACTTTGATTCCGGTATTAAACTATTGGATTTTCTACAAGATGATGCAATAGGATGCACTTCTATATTGCATAGATTATACTCTCGAATATTAGATAGGATCGAAGAAAATGCGTACGATGTTTTTTCTAACCGTGCCTCTTTAACAAGTTTTGAAAAAATAACTATTATGGCAAGATTTTTTCTGATGTCGATTATCAATAAAATAAACCCACTAAAGCAGTGATAGATAACCTTACTATGTCTAAGCCGCACATACTTATACTTGCACCATTTTCGCAAAAATATATAACAGATTTAAGTTCCCGTTTCGATATAACTCATTCCAGCTGGCTTGAAACTATGAAGTTAAGAGATCCAGATGAAATGGCTATCCTCATTAATCAAAATGACTCAATTGCCGTTGTAATAGAATCGGATTTTATATTTGAAGAAACACTCGACCAAGTAGAGTCACTCAAGTTTATCGGAATATGTAGATCTGCTATCAATCATGTTGACATTGATGCGGCCACTAAACATCGAATTACAGTTGTAAACTCTCCAGCTCGAAACGCGAGAGCCGTCGCCGAATACGTGTTATCTGTAATATTGGATATTGCCAGAAAAACTACTGCTGCTAACAATTATGTTCATTCAGGAATGTGGAACAACCCTATTGATGCATACATTGAATTCAGAGGCACAGAGCTTAAAGGAAAAACATTGGGTTTGCTCGGAATCGGAGGTATTGGACGAGAAATTGCGAAACTAATGTATAAACTCGACATGAAAATATTAGCACACGATCCTTATGTACAAGATGCACCAGAGTATGTCGAACTCACCAATATCGACAAATTACTGGCCTCTTCAGACTTCCTGGCAACTGTCGCTCCTCTAAATGAAGAAACAATGGGTTTCCTCAATGCCAAAAGATTATCGCTAATGAAAAAGGGCTCGGCATTAATAACAGTTTCTGGTGTATCAATAGTTGATCAAACAGCGTTATTAAAATCAATTGACTCTGGTCATTTATCAGGAGCAGCGATTGACGTATTCGACACCCACCCTGTTGCTCCAGATAGCCCATTACTTTCAAGTGACTCTATAATTTTGACACCTCATATAGGGGGTGCTACTTACGAAACCATAGATCGGTATTCAAGGATGGTAGCAAAAGACCTACTACTTTTTACAGAAAATACAACACCAATAAATATTGTAAACCCAGAGGTCCAGAATCATATCTAATTTCTATGTAATGGTCATCGATGCTGGAACAAGTTGTATACGCTGTCACATCGTAGATAACAGTGGGCACATAGTGAAAACCCAGCAGGTAAATTGGCCAGAAAGCGTCATGGATGAACGACTACCTTTAGCACGAGAATTTAATCCTAAACAAATATCCAATGCAATATACTCACTTATTAATAAAACAACGGGTTCACTTGATTTAGAAATTAAATCGGTTGCTGTAACCGGAATGAGACAGGCGATAACTGTACTTGATCGACATAATCATGAAATATACATAGGTCCCAATATTGATTTACGTGCCATATTCGAAGGATCTGAAATAGACTCAAAACACGGGGCTGAGATATATACCACTACTGGTCGGTTACCTTCTTTTTTGTTTGCTAACGCTAAACTTGAATGGATAAAAAGACATTACCCAGAAAAATATAACAGGATTGAAAAAGTAATTCCTCTTGCTGATTGGATAGTTTGGATATTGTCTGGTGAAATTATAGCTGAAATGACCAACGCTGGCGAAGCGGGATTATTGAATATATCGAACAAAACTTGGTCTCAAGATTTGTCTAAACTATTGAGCTTACCAACCAATAGAGATGTGCCACTATTGAACATCGGAGACGTGGCCGGAAAAGTAACTAAAAGAGTCTCAGAATTGACTAACCTGCCTTTTGGAATTGAAGTTACATCTGCTGGAGCGGATACCCAATGTGGTTCATTAGGATTAGGAGTAATAAAACCAAACGATGTTTCAATTATTTCGGGATGGAGCAGTCCAATCCAGTGGGTCACAGAAACCCCTATTTCGTCACAAGATGCGTCTAACTGGTTTGGCTGTCATGCTCTTGAAAATTATTGGGTGAGTGAGCTTACAGCTGGAGATACTGGACACTCATACAATTGGATAGCAAAAATTCTACGGCAAAACCCAAAATGCTTAGATGATATGGCTAAAGAAATAGAACCAGGTGCTGAGGGAACAAGTATTGTTTTTGCAAAAGAAGAAATCAATATGAGTGAAATTGGTATCGACATTGGAGGAATTCTTTTTCCAACTCCTATCACAATGAATGAAAGAAGTGATGGTCACATAGCCCGGGCTGCATTAGAATCGATCTCATACACAATCAAAGCGAGAATATCCCAAATCGCCCGTATTATTGGCAAAAAACCTAGTGAAATTTATTTAGGCGGAGGTATGGCGAGATCAGATACTTTCACTCAAATAATTGCCGATATTCTAAATATGAAAATAAATATTGCGGATACTTATAACGCAAATGCTATGGGAGGATTTATAGCTGGAATCGTGGCATTAAACGAATATTCATCATTAACCGAAGCTGCAACAGAAATAAAATCACTCCTTAGTGTCAAAAGCCCAAATCCATCGAATGCGCTTGAATATAAAGACTTGTATGATAACTGGAAGAAAACTTCAGCAAAATTAAATTCGATTAATACCTGAAGCTAGGGACAAAATGAAAAATCAACTTTTTACAAATGAAAAATCACAAATAGCTGGTATTGCCCGCGAGATGGCCAATCTCGATTTAGTCTCAGGGTCTAGTGGAAACGTTAGTATGAGAATATGTGATGAAAAACCAGGTTTTATGGGTATTACTCCTATGGGATTACCATACACGGAACTAAAAGATGAGGATATTGTGGTTGTCGACGAAGATTTAGACTCTATTGCAGGTTCGGGTGTACCATCATCTGAGTCACTATTGCATTTGGGAATATATAATTATAGGTCAGATGTTAAAGCTATTATCCACACGCATTCAACTTTCTCATCCGTTGCAGCATTAAGCCATGAAGGAATTCCACCCATATTGGACGAAATGGTGATATATATTGGTGGCTCTATAGAAGTTTCAAACTATGCATTCCCTGGCACTGAAGAATTAGCCGAAAAAGTATGTAAAGCACTAGGTGACAAGAACGCAGCTCTGATTAGCAATCATGGTGCAGTTGCAGTGGGAAGTAGTTTGCGAGAAGCTTTGAATATTAGTATTCTGATGGAGCGAGTAGCTAAAATATACTGTTACGCCCGCATGAATAATCAAATAAAACCGCTACCTGAAAGCGCTATTGAGAAAGAAAGGGCGATCTTCGAAATGAAAAGAACATCAAAACAATCAACTGGAGAAAATTAGAATGGTAAGTGTCCCAAGCTTTCTTTTAAGAAAACTGTATGTCAAAGGTAGCCTTAAGAATACCGACAACGGGTTCGAATTTCAACTTAGGAATAGTTTAGGATCAGGTTATGCACATAAAATGATGCCGTTAGAGGTAGATGACAACGTATTAGAAATCGCAAGTTGTTTCTTTTGGCAAAATGAAAAACGGCAATGTTTCGATCAGGTTTCCGAATCAAACACATTTACGCTAGCTATGAACAGTGACATTACAATTCAAGTTGATAATTTACAACTTGATTCAGAACCACACAAAATTACTATGGCCTTTGCCGTGCCAGGACTTGGAAATCTAAGGTTTGATTTCACGGACCAGCCAAGAGAGATTTAAAAATCAAAACAAATATGAAAATAGCGATTACTGGAGGATCTGGTTACGTTGGTTCATGTTTAATTAAGAAACTTGAAAAGGAAACCTGGGTAGAATCGATTCTATCTATAGATCTAAACCCACCAAATATAAAATTACATACTAAGACAAAATATGTAATTCATGACTTAATAAATCCGTTCGATGATGTCCTGTCAAAATTTAAACCTGATGTACTAATCCATCTGTCATTCGTACTTAAGCCAACTCGAAACCGAAAAAAAACTGAAAACGTTAATCTCAATGGAACTTTAAATGCTTTGCAGGCTGCAAAAGCATCAAAAGTAAAACAAATTATCTACTTTAGTAGCACGACGATATATGGAGCTTATCCTGACAATCCTAAGTGGCTTAATGAAAACTCAACTATAAGACCAGCACCCCGATTTCAATATGCCGTGGACAAAGCAAAATCAGAGTTGTTATTTGAAAGCTTCGCGTCAGATAATAAATCAACTAAAATATTAATTTTAAGGGGCTGTCCAGTAATGGGGCCGAATGCAAATAATTTTATATCTAACGCATTTGCAAAACCTTTATTAATAGGAATACGAAAGCATGATCCCCCAATGCAATTTATTCATGAGGATGATGTTGTTAATCTAATGGAATTCTGTATGATCAACGAAGTATCGGGTACATATAACGTTGCTGGAGACGGCACAATTACTTGGTCAGAAATGGCAAAATTAATACGTGCAAAAATGATTAGTTTACCTGCATCATTATTATATTCATTAACCGAAATTTCGTGGCAAACCAGATTACAATCTGAGTCCAGCAGTTCAGGATTAGATTTTATTAAGTACAGATGGACTGCATCAGCACAGAAACTGAAAGAGACCTTACGTTATCAGTTCACTCACAGTTCACATAGCGCATGGCAAACATTTTGTGACACGAAAACATAAACCAGAATGTAAAGTTATATGGAATAACTATTTATTTTTTTGACGACATTGGCATTTCAATTGTTGTAAAATTATAGTGTTTTATAATCACAAATTTATTTGTATCAAATAAATAGTGATCAATAATTTTATCAAAGCGTGTATTAAGTAAAAATGACCACAGATCCAAATACAATTTCAAGAACCTCTGAAATAAAAACTGACTATAAATGGGGGTTTACTACAGACATCGAGTCAGAGACATTACCTAAGGGTTTAACAGAAGAAACGGTAAGGTTTATTTCGCATAAAAAAGGCGAGCCAGAATTTATGCTGAATTGGCGCCTAAAAGCTTACCATCACTTTATGGAATTATTAGACTCAGAGAACGAACCCGACTGGGCAATGATTGAATACCCAAAAATTGATTTCCAAGACATGCACTATTATTCTGCACCAGTCAAAAAAGATAGCCCTAAAAGCCTTGATGAAGTAGATCCCGAATTAGTAGAGGCATTCAATAAATTGGGTATCCCTTTACATGAGCAAAAAAAACTTGCTGGAGTGGTAGAAGAGCAAAAATCTGATATAGCAGTTGATGCTGTTTTTGATTCTGTATCAGTAGCCACAACATACAAAGAAACTCTGGAAAAAGCGGGAGTGATATTCTGTTCTGTAAGTGAGGCAGTGCAAAAGCATCCGGAATTGATCGAGAAGTACTTAGGATCGGTAGTTCCATATACCGATAACTTTTATGCAACCTTGAACTCTGCTGTATTCAGTGATGGATCATTTGTATATGTGCCAGAAGGAGTACGATGCCCTATTGAGCTAATGACTTACTTCAGGATAAACACAGAAGAATCAGGCCAATTTGAAAGAACTTTAATAGTTGCAGACAAAGGAAGTTATGTAAGTTACTTAGAAGGCTGCACCGCTCCAATGAGAAAAACTCATCAACTGCATGCAGCGGTTGTAGAATTAGTTGCCCTTGAAGATGCTGAAATTAAGTATTCCACTTTGCAAAACTGGTTTCCAGGGGACAAAGAAGGTAAAGGTGGAGTTTATAACTTCGTGACTAAAAGAGGTAAAGCATTAGGTGATAGATCAAAAATATCTTGGACTCAAGTAGAAACCGGGTCTGCAATTACATGGAAATATCCTTCTGTAATCTTGCAAGGCGATGATACGACGGGCGAATTTTACTCTGTAGCATTAGTTGCCAACAAACAACAAGCAGATACAGGAACCAAAATGATTCATTTAGGAAAAAATACCAAAAGCACGATCGTAGCTAAAGGTATTTCTGCAGGTCAAGGTCAAAATACGTACCGAGGAATGGTACAAATCATGCCAAAGGCTGAAAATGCGACTAATTTCACCATATGTGATTCGTTGTTAATAGGAGACAACTGTGGAGCCCATACAGTTCCATACATTGAGGTAAGAAATCCGACAGCCAGAATGGAACATGAAGCGTCCACTTCAAAAGTTAGCGATGATAAGCTCTTTTATGCAATGCAAAGAGGTCTAAGCGAAGAAGAGGCTCATTACATGATAATAAACGGATTTTGCAGGGGTATATTTAAAGAGCTACCATTCGAATTCGCTATGGAAGCATCTCAATTACTTAAAGTTAGCCTAGAAGGTGCTGTAGGCTAGAATATCGCAGTTGCAAAACACCTGACTCGTTAAATTAAAACACGTAAATAATTAAGGATATTAAAAGTAAAACTATCTATGCTCGAAATCAAAGACATTCACGCAGTAGTAGCTGAAAATCAAACAGAAATTCTAAAAGGTATAAACCTCTCAGTAAAGGCAGGTGAGGTGCACGCGATAATGGGACCTAATTGCAGCGGTAAAAGTACATTAGCCAATGTTCTCGCAGGACAACCTGATTATGAAGTTAGCTCAGGAACAATAGAATTTAAAAAAGAGGATCTGTTGTCGTTACCGCCTGACGAAAGAGCCTTGAAGGGTATATTTCTGGCTTTTCAATACCCTATGGAACTGCCCGGCGTTCGTAGCTGGCAATTTATCAAGGCTGCACTTGATGCGAAATTGCGATACACAAATCAAAAAGAACTAACGGCACGAGAGTTCGATAAAATTTTCAAAGAAACAACTGCTAGTATGGACATTAGTGAGGACTTGATGCGAAGGTCGGTCAATGAAGGGTTTTCTGGCGGAGAAAAAAAGAGATCCGAAATGATACAAATGTTAATGTTGTCTCCTGATCTTGCAGTTCTTGATGAAACAGACTCTGGGTTAGACATCGATGCACTAAAAACAGTGGCAAACGGAGTAAACCAGCATCGTAGCAAAAATAATGCAGTAATACTCGTTACGCACTATCAGCGTCTGCTCAATTACATAAAACCGGATTATGTTCACGTATTGATAAACGGTAAAATCGCAAAATCTGGAGGACCTGAACTCGCGAAAGAGTTAGAGTCAAAAGGATATGACTGGGTAAAAGAAGTGGCTAGCGAAAAAGATGGTGGCAAAGGGAAATCGTGAAACAAAAAGAGCTCGCGGTAGAAAATAAATATAGTAGATACTTAACACAGTATTCCGAATTTGAGGAGTGGGTAGCTAATAACTCAAGTCCATTAGATGATTCTTTAAGATCAGAAGCAATAAATGAGTTCCGAAGAATTGGATTTCCCACTGCCAAAAGAGGAAATGAAGCATGGAAGTTTACCAATGTAAATCCTATTGCAAATCAGGATTTTGATTTTGATTTTAAGAGTCAGGATGCTGAATTAAATTCAAAGATGATTAGCGAAGTTACTCCATATTACGACCAATGGAACACCATAACATTAGTCAACGGAATCTATAATAGAGTACTTTCTAGAACTCTCGATGCAGGAATCGTAATCAAAGCATTGAGAGATAAAGATCCCAACTGTTCTTTGGGTACTCATGCCGATGTAAAGTCTAATGGTTTTATCGCGATAAATACCGCATTCATAAACGATGGAGCTGAAATATTAGTCTCAAATAACTACCAATGTGCTGCTCCAATCAATATAGTCCACATAAGTACTGGTAATAGTGCCCCTCGGGTAACATATCCGAGAACACTTATTATCTTGGAAAGTAATAGCTCTGCTTCAATAATCGAGAGTTATATTTCTATCAATTCAGATTCTCAATTCACCAATGCCGTGACTGAAATTGCGGTTGGTGAAGGCGCTCAGCTCAACCACTACAGATACCTTCATGAAAGCCCATCTGGGTTTCATATTGGCTCAACAGTAGTGGATCAAAAAGCTGATTCATCTTTTAAAACTGTTTCATATTCAAAAGGATCAAAAGTCGGAAGAAATGACCTTTTAGTTCGATTGAATGACGCTGGTGCAAGTTGTGATATACGTGGTTTATACTTTACAGAAGGCGACGAACACATAGACAATCATATAAACGTAGATCATGCAGCTCCAAATACATATAGTAATCAATACTTTAAGGGCATTCTTGCAGATACTTCCAGAGCAGTTTTTAGTGGGAAAACCCTGATACGACAAATCGCTCAAAAATCTGAGGCTTTGCAGGGAGATAAAAACTTAATATTATCCGAAGGTGCTAGGGTAAATACAAAACCTAGCCTGGAAATCTATGCTGATGATATTCAAGCTGCTCATGGAGCTACTGCGGGCGCAATTCCAGATGATCAAATCATGTATATGCTTGCAAGAGGATTGGATATGGAAACAGCAACCTCTTTTCTTATTCAAGGCTTCGCTAATGAGATAATAGATTCAATAACACTAAAAGAGTTTAAGGAATATCTTTTAAATTACTTTGACATATCTATGCCTAAATTCAGATTCCAAGGATTTGGTAAAGGAAAAGTTTATGGTGGACCAGTTGAGAGAGTTTAATTTAATAGACTGGAACTCAATATGTTAGGGTCCGGATTAGATGACTTATACCAAGAAGTAGTCATGGACCATGGATCTAATCCTAGAAACATGAATCGATTAAATGATCCAGATAGCACTGCTCATGGATTTAATCCTTTTTGTGGAGACATAGTTGATGTCGATCTAATATTGAACCGAGAAGGCAATGATATAGAAATAATATCTGACATTGGGTTTCATGGTAAAGGATGCGCTATATCATTAGCATCTGCTTCAATGATGACTGAAGCTGTAGAAGGACAATCTGTAAATCAAGCCAACAAAATATTTGCAGATTTTCACTCTATGGTCACGAATAAAAATGTGTCATTGGATAACTATAACAATTTGGGAGACCTTGAAGTATTGTCGGGCGTTGCAAACTACCCTACCAGGATTAAATGCGCATTGCTCGGCTGGCATACTTTAATAGCAGCTTTAAAAAGAGATACGAATACCGTCAAAACCGAATAAAATAGTAATCTATATAGTTCAGTTCATAATTTACTCATTAGTACGACTTTGTGGAAAATAATTAGTAAGCGCATAATCTCGTTAGATTTAAATATAAGGAAACAATCATGGCATTTGTTAAACTGGGCAAAGTATCTGATATTCCAGAAGGATCGGGTAAGATGTATGAAGTTAAAGACCGCTGGATATCTGTCTTCAAAATTAACGGCGAATTGAAAGCGATTGACGATATATGTTCACATGCTGAAGCATACTTACATGAGGGCGAATTAGAAGGTTATGAAATTGAATGCAATGCTCATGGAGCTAGATTTGATCTACGAACTGGACAAGTATGTAGTGGACCAGCTGTGACACCCATCGACACGTTTCCATTACGTATAATCAAAGGAATTGTTGAGGTGGATATTTAAAGAAATGTCTAAAGTTTTCGACGTAAATAAAATACGTCAGGATTTCCCTATTCTAGACAGAACAATTAACGGGAATAATCTGGCCTATCTGGATAATGCATCAAGCTCTCAAAAACCCAGAGATGTTATCCAATGTTTAGTAGACTATTATGAGAATTACAATTCGAATGTACACCGGGGTGTCCATACCCTGAGCATGGAAGCCACTGATTTATACGAATCAGCTCGAGGTAAGGTATCGAATTTCTTAGGTGCTACTGACCCAAATACTGTTGTATGGACTAGAGGAGCCACTGAAGCTATAAACCTGGTTGCATTCAGCTGGGGATTTAAAAACATTGGTGCCGGAGATGCAATTGTTGTAAGCCAAATGGAACATCACTCAAACCTTGTAACGTGGCAATTGGTTGCGACTAGGCAAAAAGCAGAATTAAGAGTTGTCCCTCTAACTGAGAATCAAACTTTAGACATGGAATCATTAGCCGATTCAATAGATGAAAAAGTTAAGTTAGTATCTATTTGTCATGCATCTAATTCAGTTGGTTCAATCAACCCAGTTAAAGAAATTGCACGTAAAGCTCATGAGGTTGGCGCGAAAATACTCATTGATGGAGCTCAAAGCGTGCCTCACATGCCGGTTAACGTTATTGATTTAGATTGTGACTTCCTGGCTTTTTGAGGACACAAAATGCTGGCACCAATGGGGATAGGAGTACTGTACGCAAAACAAGAAATACTTGAATCAATGGAACCGTTTATGCGTGGTGGAGATATGGTACTTGAAGTCTGGAATGATAAAGCAACATGGAATTCAATTCCAAATAAATTCGAGGCAGGTACACCGAATGTAGCTGATGCCATTGGATTAGGTGCGGCAATAGATTATTTAACAGAAATTGGAATGGATAATATTAGAGCCCACGAAATAGAACTAACTGATTATGCATTGCAGAAATTTAATCAGTTCGAAGAATTAGACGTTTATGGGCCGACTGATACCAGTATTCGAGGAGGCATCTTGCCATTCCATTCAGAATATGTTCACCCTCACGATATTGGCACAATATTAGATCAAGAAGGTATCGCTATAAGGACAGGACATCATTGTACGATGCCATTAATGCGTTCCTTGGGGATATCCGCTACAGCCAGGGCAAGTTTTTACATATATAATACATTCGATGAAATTGACCGATTAGTCGATGCAATTGAACACACTCTTAGATATTTTTCAACTGGGAAAAAGTAATATCAAATAAGAGTCTCATATGCACGAACTCTACCATAAAGAAATTCTGAAGCACGCAAAAACTCCCGAATTCACGTCTCAGTTAAAAACCATAGATTCATCTGGATATGCCATAAATCAATTTTGCGGCGATGAAGTTAGAGTGAATTTATCATTTAGAGATGGAATCATAAATGATATTCATATTGATAGTAAAGGTTGCTCTATTAATATTGCCTCATCATCCTTAATGGCTGTAGAAATAAAGGATTTAGACCCTAATAAAGGTACTCTTCTAATAGACACATATAAATCCCTGATGAACAGTAAGATTCCAGACCATCAACCAAAAAGGATACTTGGGTCGCTAGCAGTAATGGAAAGTGTCAAAGAATTCCCTATAAGAATAAAATGCGCCCTTTTATGCACTCAAGCATTTGAGGATGCAGTTTCAGGGCTGCATATCTAGCCAGGTTTCACTTAAATAGTTGTATTCAAACCCAGCCAAAGTCGGGTAAAAGTTCTCAAGCCACTCATTTACTAACCAAGTGGATTCGACTGTAATTGGCATAAATCTTGTATAAGATTCCCAAAGCAAATCTTGAATTTCTATATGTTGTAACATACGTTTCGAATTGTCATATTCCCCAGATTGATTCTCGATCAATAAATCAAGTTGCTTGCTTAAAGGGTTGCCTGACTCCATAATCCTTGCGAATGGACAATCGAAAACAGATATATATTAGGTGAATTTACATATGGTGCCGGTCCTATAAAAACATCATAATCCGCTTTCATCCAGACATTGTCTACATAATCTACTCGACTAACTTCCTCGATTGTCGGTTGAAACCCAACACTAATTAAGTCTTCTTCTAGCCTTTTGGCATATTCAATGTAACCTGCTCCAAACTGAGCAACCTTAATAGTAAAAGGATCAACTTCTAAGTCTTGCAATAGGATTTTAGATCGCTCTGGATTAGAAAAATATTTTGACGGGTCTTGCAACTCTGTAAACCATTCATTATCAATTAAAGGCATGCCAAGTGAAATATATCCTGCTCCAGACCATATTTCATTTATATATGCAGACGGTTCGGAAGCTAAATAAAAAGCTTTACGCACATTGATATCGTTAAAAGGAGATCGACTGATATTTAAAGAAAGCTCAACCCCTAAACCTGTTTCAGGCACAAGCATATAATCTCTTTCCTCAAATTGCGCTTCATAGTCCCGAAGTTGAGAATTGTTTAAATGAATAGCATCAAGGCTTCCCACAACAAATGCTGTTTGCCTAGTAACTTCATCAGGTATCATGTACAAATTCAAGTTGTCAGCATAAGGCAAATTTTCTTCAAAATAGAGCGGATGTTTCTCGAATTTGTAAACCCCTTTATTACCGTCAGTACGGATTTTCCAAGGCCCGGTCCCTGAACTTGTAGCCTGGAGAGAATTCATTGGCTTTGTATTAATTATTCGCGATCTAGCATCTGCTAAACCAAACATGAAATCAGCATCGGGGATTTTTAAATTTATATTAAACTCTAAATCATTAACTACAGAAATATCGCTGATTGAACCAAGTAAAATAGAATTTGGCCCATTCATTTGGAGATCTATGCTTTCCACAATGTGTTGAGATTTTAAAATTTCTCCTGTTAATGAGTCAGTATTATGCCATCTTACTCCGTCTTTAAGCCTAAATTGAAATTTAGTAGGTGAGATCATTTTCCAGGCCTCGCAAAGATCACATTCGATATTTAAACCTGGTTGCCTAACTTCTGGACCTGTATTGAATTTAAATATTCGGCTATATATAACTCCAGGCCCAAGACTAGAGAGTGTTGGTGAAAATTGAAGATGGACATCTTTGTAACTGGATTCATAATTAGTATATTCCGTAGAAAATTTTAAGGTGCCACCATACACTGGATTATCCTCAAGATCAGATTCATCCACAGCCAAAATAATTTCCGAATTTGTCTGGTCAACAAAATTATCTTCTATCAAATCTGCATTATCAGATCTGTTGTTATCAATCTCCGGCGATTCCGATTGTAACGTCTCATCTTGTATTGTGGATTCATTGAATGAATCAAACTCTGAATCGGATTCAATAAAATCTTCATGAGTACTAGAGGCTGTATTCAAGTCACTTTCTGCGGTTGGAATACTGTTGATTAAATTGATATTCTTGTTTGAGCATGCAAGAAGCATTACACACACAATCAATAGCAACGCAATAGAATCGATTTGTTTAAATCGTAAACCTCTAATCAAAATATTGCCTTATATTTAAAATAATTATGTGCATAATCAATTAGAATCATATACAGGATGAGCATAAATTGATATGAAATTAATAGACTGTCATACACATTTACATGACTTCGAAGAAACAGAAATATCCGAAATTATACATCGCGCAAAGCTTGCAAATGTTGCTGCAATTATCACTGCTGGAACAACAATAGAATCCTCAGCAAACGCAATAAATTTATCTAAATCATACGATCATGTATTTCCTGGAGTAGGAATTCACCCAAATGAACTTAACGAAAGTTTTAGTGAAAAGACAACAACGCAAATACTAGAATTAGCCAGTAACGATGAAGTCATTATGATCAGCGAAATTGGCTTAGAATTCAGAGAGAATAGCCCGGATAGAGCCGTTCAATATAAAGCATTCCGTAGACAAATCGGAATAGCTCGCGAACTGTCACTACCTATAGTTTTTCATTGCAGAGGGGCGTATGAAGACACCATTAGAGTTCTAAAAGAGGAACGTGCTTTTGAAGTGGGTGGGGCTATGCACTATTTTCAGGCAGATCAAATCATAGCAAATCAACTTATTGATCTAGGTTTTTATGTTTCTTTAGGAAGACCTTTGAGTCGAATTGATGAACTACAAGAAGTGACGTTAAATATTCCAATTAACCGCATCCTTATAGAAACAGATTCATTTCCACAGCCTTTTAAAAAGTACAGAGAAAACTGGACAGAGCCCCGACATACACTTGACGTAGCAAATGAAATTAGTTGTATAAAAAATATTGATATTGAAGAAGTTGCTTCTATTACCTCTCACAATACTTTGCAAATGCTTAAAAATCCAATCAAACTAAAACATCATTTTGATAGCGTGTTTCACTATTCCGGAACATGATTGATATCAATAAAAAAAGTTTTCATCGTATATCTATTATTGATTTCTAAGGAACGACCACAAAAAACAAAAACCAGCATATTATTCCAGTCAAAATTCCAGGTATATAACCATACATCTTTCTGAAACCTGCGGTTTCTTTAACGGCCTGAACCCCAACAGCAAACACCCATAGTTTTGCAAACATCAATAACCCTTCTCCCCAAGTCCCATTGAGCGCAGGCACACCAATTTGACCGCCAAAAAACAGTATCCCAGGAGCATAGGCGATTCCAATAGACCTGAACATATCAATAATGGAACCTTTACCCTTAAAAGCCCATTTTGTCGATAACCATGCTAGTATCGCCCAAATGTTCCAACTCAAAATAATAGCTCCCATTCTAGTCACTATTGCAAAGCGTTCATCTCCCATAAACGATAAAACATCCGGTGTTGTGGCGTCGAAGGGTTGGTTATTGAGGCCATACCCGAAACCAATGCCAGTGATACAAACTAAAATGAATGCCAATAACAGTATTTTTGGCTGCCCGGTTATGGATTTATAAATGCTGCCATCCAAAAAAGCTGTTCTTAGTACAATTGAAGTTATATTCAATTGCTCTTGTGGTTCTTTTTGTCTATTATTTTGTTTTGATCGTTTCAACTTGTTTAAATTCCGTTGGTTAATTTTTACATTAATTATTTTAGTCCCAAATAATAGCTAATTATAGTTTCTATGAGTTAAAATAACGTTTGATTATTTTTCAATTTATAAGAAGAATACACCTTAGCAAAGATACAAAATTATGATTTCCCTTCTACCACCATCAAGTTCATTTGCATTAAAAGAATGGGCTACTGCTTGCCTTCTCTTGAAAGAAGGTCGTCAAATAATGATTATTAGAAAAGGTGGTATTGATAAAGCAGATAAGGACTTCACAACAGAGTTATCTATAGATTCAGAGTTTCTATTATTTCCCACCTATGAGCATCAAAATGAATCATTAATTAAAAATGAGTTCCACACTGATCTGTCAGATACTATCGAAGAAAACGATGTGCCCGGACTCATTAACCTTTCCGCTTTTGCCAAAATAACACATAAATTCGAAATTCAATCGACTGAAGTCATAAATAGGATCTCAAAATTTCACTTATGGAATGAAGCATACACAGACAAAAGAATTAACTGGAAACCACGCAAGCCTGCTATAGTTGCATTACTAAGAGTTTACCCATTGATACAGCCTCAAGCCCTACCAATATTACCTGAATACGGAAGCTGTAAATCGATAGTTGATCTTGGACAAGAGGTTCCAATGGGCGAACTTGAGCCAGTGATACAAGATGCTGAGTATCAATCTATCTGTAAAGAAATTCAAGACTTAATTACCAATTAGGCTTTACAAGGGATCAATTATTATTTCCCTAGATGCTGTTAGACCGGTTGATCTCTCCTTCAATGAATCGGAAATCAGTTTGCGGCAATAAGTGTAAATCCTCAATGAATGCGAGTTGCCATAGCTCAAGAGGCCAGCGCTTTAAATAGTCTAACGTAGGTGCAACTAAAGATGCATCCACATATTGTTCTTCATTTAATATAACCCTAGGCTTCATATACACCCTATATCTAAAGTCCTCTCCCCTAGTACGCGATATCCAAATTGGACTATTGTCTTCAAACGCTGAGGTTTCAATCTCGCTAATCGCGCACCACTGCATCTTATCTCGAAGATAATATATTACTTCATCACCAGTATTCATCCGTTCCGTGCGTTTTTTATATTTCTTTCCAAATCCATGGATATCCAAACCTCTTTGGGAGGAGATTAAGAAATTCTCTTGGGTCGTAGCAAACATCCAATAATTTTTCGTCATAATTATTCACACTATAGAGATACAAGATAATATCATTGAATCAGCGAATATCAAATTAAGGTTTTGTTGGCCATTTAGAGTACAGATACTCAAGAACAGATAGCATAACTTTTACACTTGGATTAGATTTTTCATTCCTATTTACTAAAACACAATTTGAAATTAAAACTCTGGAACTTGGCCCTAATTGCACTAAGCTTAAAACTCCCATTTTAACTTCTTTTTGAATAGAAGACCGTGGAACGAAGGATATTCCTAGCCCTAACTCAACCATACTTTTTATAGAATCTACGCTGTCAACTCTTATCTCTATATTAGGAGTGATTCCAGCCTGATTGCACACTTCTTCGATTAACAAAAAATATGACGATTCCGCGCTGTATAAAATTAAGGGCTCTTTCGCGACATCATTTATATCAACACCACCCATATTGGCAAATCGATGTGAAGGATGTGTAATTAAAACCAAATCCTCATCAAACAGTCGTCTCGTATCCACATCAGGGTGAACCAATCCTCTAGACAAACCAATATGGACTTGCTTATTAGCAACCAAATCTACGACTTCTTTAGACCTAACGATATTTACATGAGCCCTGAAATCCGGATATTCGTTTTTCAAACAATTAAGTATAGTAGGTAAAGTATAAGTGCCCAAAACTCGTGTTGATGCGATTGTAATTAAATTCCTTCCCGATGTACGATTGGTTGGAACCACTTGTTTCGCTTCATTCAAAGCATAGAGCGCCCTGGTAGCATAAGGCAGGAATGCTCTACCTGCTTCAGTTAAAATCACTCCGTTTCTGAATCTTTGAAATAACTCAGCTCCGAGTTCAATTTCTAATAATTTAATCCGATTACTGACCGCTGATTGTGAAACATAAAGACTCTTGGCAGCTTTTCGGAAACTACCGCGTCTCTCTGCTTCTACAAAAGACTGTATTTGTGAAAACTCCATTGATGTTAATTCGCTTATATGTCTTTCAAATCTAAAACATTACACCATTATTGACATGTATGTATGATATACCTATTAATAATCAAGTCTTATCAAAATAGAAAACTATAAAGTAATTACTCGTTTTACGATTTTGATATTAAAATAAATTAAGGGAAATGACAGCACACGCAACTGGTTTAATTATAGCAGCAGGATCTTCTGTTCGAATGAATGGTGTAGATAAAATTTTTGCACCTCTATTGGGGCGTCCAATCATATCTTACTCAATTCAGGCGATGGAAGATTGTTTAGATATCAATGCAATAATAGTCGTAGTATCTCCCGAAAACTTAGAAAAATCAGATCTATTGTTCAAATAAGAGAATTGGTCCAAGATCACCTCATTAGTGGTGGGAGGCAAACGGCGTCAAGACTCTGTAAGAATGGGGCTATCAAAAATACATGATTCTCATTGGACAGTAATCCATGATGGTGCTAGGCCATGCATAACGCCTGAAATTATTTCACACAGCTTAAACCATGCCTCTGTCAATGGTTCAGCTGTTGCTGCTGTCCCTGTTAAAGACACAATCAAAATAGTAGATAAATCTCTTAACGTAACCAAAACTCCTGATCGGCAACACCTCTGGGCAGTACAAACGCCTCAAGTATTTGAAACGAAGGCTTTGCAATATGCACATGAAAAAGTCAAAGAGAATGTTACTGACGATGCTTCTATGATGGAAGCATTAGGAGAAAAAGTGTCTGTGTTCCAAAGCGAATACAGTAACATCAAAGTTACAACCAAAGAAGATATACGTCTTCTTGAGATATTGATGAATGGCTGAGGTAAACGTGTGTGAAGATGAATTATAGAACTGGAATCGGAATTGATGTGCATCCCCTCGTAACTGGTCGCAAGCTTATATTAGGTGGAATCGATATACCGCACAAATATGGACTCGACGGCAACTCTGATGGAGATGTTCTAATTCATGCAATAATTGATGCAATGCTGGGAGCATCAGGATTGGGGGATATTGGTTTGCATTTTCCTGCAAATGACCTGAAATATAACAACGCATCTTCTATCACTTTAATTGAGGCAACTGTAGGCAAATTAGCAGACGCTGGATGGAAGACAATTTATGTGGATGCTACAATTCTTGCTCAGGAACCGGTTTTGAGTCCACATATACCGAATATGAAATGTCGAATTTCGAAATCAATTAGTATAGAAAGTTCATGTGTGAATTTAAAAGCAACAACAACAGATAAGCTTGGATTTATTGGAGAAGAGAAAGGAATTGGAGGATTAGCAGTTGCGACAGTCGAAAAACTGGGCTAATTTAATAGCGACCTAACAAAAATGAAAATACACAATACATTAACAGGGAAAACCGAGCTACTTAAAGTTTCTGGAAATAAAGTATCAATGTATGTCTGCGGAATTACTCCTTATTCCCCTGCACATGTGGGTCATGCCATGAGATCTGTGGTATTTGACGTTTTCAAAAGATACCTTATTCATAAAGGACTCGATGTGGTTCATGTTGAGAATTTCACAGATATAGATGACAAAATGATTGATGGTGCTAATAAACAAGGTATTTCAGTATCAGAACTAGCTGAATCTAACATATCCAGCTATCTAACAGAAATGGATATGTTAGGTGTCCTCAGAGCTGATTCATATCCGAGAGCAACAGGCGAAATAGAAAATATCGTAAATATGATATCAGGACTAATTGAAAATGAATCTGCATACGAAGTGAATGGAGATGTCTATTTTCGCGTTAGATCAAATCCAGATTATGGAAAGTTAAGTGATCGCGACATTGAAAAACTTAAATCTGGAGCTAGAGTTGCGATTGCTGATCATAAAGAAGATGCATTAGATTTTGCCTTGTGGAAATCGCAAAAACCAGGAGAACCCGCGTGGCAAAGCCCTTGGGGCCTTGGACGTCCTGGCTGGCATATTGAATGCAGCGCTATGGCTCTAGAATATTTAGGTGAATCTATTGATATTCATGGAGGGGGACAAGATTTAATATTTCCTCATCATGAAAATGAGATCGCACAATCAGAATCATTCTCAGGTCACAAGCCTTTTGCTAAAGTTTGGATGCATAATGGATTAGTCAGGCTTGGTGAAGATAAAATGAGCAAATCTTTAGGCAACATGGTTACAATCGGCCAAGCGTTGAATACTCACTCTGCCGATGCTCTTAGACTATTATTTATAAGCGCTCACTACAGAAGCCCAATAACATACAATGAAGATGCTGTATTGGCTCAAGAAAATGCAATACAACGTATAAAAAACGCTCTTAAATTGATGGGACAAGAAACTGATTCAAAAATTGATACAAATTCATATGTGAATAACTTTGAATCTGCTATGGATGATGACTTAAACACTCCTAAAGCCCTTGCAGTTATTTTTGATCTTGTACGAGAGATATACAAACATCATAGAAATGGAAACTCAATTACCGATGCCCAAAATACGCTTAAAAATATTACTGGTGTTCTTGGTTTGACCTTGTCGGACAAAGAAAGTAATACTGCGTCAGACAGTTTTATAGACTTGCTAATTGAAGTGAGGCTTTCACTAAGAGAAGCTAATCAGTATGAGCTTGCAGATAAAATTCGAGATGGACTTCTAGATTTAGGAGTACACATAGAAGATGGAGTAGATAAAACCACCTGGAATAGGCCCTCATAAACTAAGACATATTTTAATTACAAATTGCATAAGTATGTGGAATTTTAAATTTGTGAGACTAAGTAATTAAAATAATCGAACGCTTAATATTGAGGTAATCAAAAAAACACATACCAATAAAATTGTGAACTGAAAAAGACTTTTCTCAAAACCTCTTCGAGTACGGAAAGATGATTCTGCTGATCCGAACAAGCCTGATCCCTGACCTTTAACTTGCATTAAAATTACAATAACTAAAAGTAAGGCGATAATTATTTGGATTACGTTTAAGGCATTCATAGTTAATATTATTTATCTATATCTTATTTACATCACTATTATGATACAAGGATAACACCTCTCTAGCGAGCCCTTCAGAGGTGTGTCTGACAGGATGTTTAACATCCGCTATTGCAGCTTTTATTATTTTAGCATGCCGTAAATTGGTGCCATCATCAATTACGGGTTCTCCTGCATACCTATTACCCAGATCAATATTTGTGGAGTTTACAAGGGCAAAATCGATAATCTCATCATAAGTGTGATTTTGAAGGGCAATAATATGATCAGCAGCGTTGTATCCATCAGTCTCTCCAACCTGGGTTGCCACGTTACAAATATATATTTTAATAGCGTTTGATTCATTAATTGCATCCTTGATGCCTGGAACCATCAAATTAGGCAAAACACTAGTAAATAAACTGCCCGGGCCTAATACAACAACGTCAGCATCTAAAATAGCGGCTTTAGCTTCAGGATGCACCATGGGATTTTTCGGTTCTATATAAACATTATCAATAGGCAGAGAAGGTTTTGAAATTTCAGATTCACCTGAGATCATTGTGCCGTCAGCAAGATTTGCTATTAGGCTTATATTTTCCGTAGTCGCTGGGACAAGGCTTCCCCTAACAGCCAAGACCTTCCCTGCTTCTGCAAGAGCAGCATCAAAACTACCTGTCACTTCCATCATTGCCACAATGAAAAGATTACCAAAACTATGCCCTTCAAGTCCTTGGCCTTTATTAAAACGGTACTGAAACAGATCAGTAACGGTTTTTTCGGCATCGGATAATGCAACTATACAATTCCTGAAATCTCCTGGTGGTAAAATGTCCATCTCTTTCCTTAACCGGCCTGAGCTTCCTCCGTCATCAGCCACAGTAACAATAGCAGTTATATTGTCAGTATGATTTTTCAAGCCGCGAAGGAGTACTGACAACCCTGTTCCACCGCCGACAACTACTATCTTTGGACCTCTGCTAGTAGTTTTTCTGGATTTCAAATTTGTCATCAAGTGGTGTATATTTCTTGATTCAAACATTAATTTTCCTAACGATTTATATAGTCCATATAAGCAAACTGACAACAGAAACACACCTACAATAATCAGAATCGTGGCCTCGAAGGTAACAGGCAAAACTTGTGGTGGCCTCAAATCTAATAGTCGGCCAAAGACCCAAGCGAGTCCCATAGAAATTATAAAAATACCTCCAGCACCAATTAGCAGCCATCGTTTCACTCCGATGCCTAAGGACCAAATCTGTATATTTTCCTTAATTAGAAGTTGTAATAATCTCAAATTGAATACACTGTGTTACCGAATTTATTAAGACAGATAGTTCATCACAAGTTTTTTAATCGTTTTACAACAAGTTCTTCAGCTAACTGTGGATTTGCTTTACCTCTAGCCAACTTCATTACTTGCCCAACTAAAAACCTCACTGCAGTTTCTTTACCATTTAAAAAGTCTTCCACCGCTTTTTGATTAATTTGAATAGCGTCTTCGACTAAAGCTTCCAGCGTGGTCTCGTCACTTATTTGCCGCATACCTGACTTTTGTACAATTTTGGCTGGAGTCATTCCGGTATTAAACATGGATTCAAAAACTTCTTTAGCCATTGTAGAGCTTAATGTTTTTGAATCGACCATAGATTGCAATTCAATTAAGTCCGCAGGAGGGATCAGAACTGAAGAAATATCTTGAGCTTTTTCGTTGAGTAATCTAGTCATTTCTCCAAGCAACCAATTACTCGCAACCTTAGCACTAGATTGCAATATTTCTTTATTGTCGGAACCCGCAGACACCACAGTCTCGAAGTAATCAGCCATTTCCTTTGACAGAGTCAATTGTTCTGCTTCTTTATCAGAAAGTTTATAGGATTCTTTAAACCTGTTTCGTCGTTCCTGAGGAAGTTCGGGCAAAGATTTTTTCAACTCTACAACTTCCGATCTATCAATGTGGAAAGGTGGTATATCAGGCTCTGGAAAATATCTGTAATCATGCGCCTGCTCTTTACTTCTCTGAGAAAACGTTTTACCTTCTTGGTCAGACCAACCTCTAGTTTCTTGCACTATTCGTTCCCCAGTAGTTTTACAATTTACCTGGCGTTTTTGTTCAAAAGTTAAAGCTTTATGAACAGCACGAAAGCTATTCATATTTTTGATCTCGACCTTAGGACCTAATTCGGCATCACCAAACCTCCTGATACTTATATTCGCATCGCACCTGAAACTACCCTCTTCCATGTTTGCTGTGCTAACTTCCAAATATCTAAGTATTGACCTAAGAGTAGTTAAATAATCGCGTGCTTCATCAGGTGAACGTAAATCTGGCTCGGTTACAATTTCCATTAATGGAACCCCAGACCTATTGATGTCAAGAAGACTATAAGACTCATCCATTTCTGATCGATGCATTAATTTAGCGACATCTTCTTCTAAGTGAACTCTATTAACTCTAACTTTAGTCACTCCATCTGAACCTTCAATCATCAAATATCCATTAGATGCGATCGGCTTGTCAAACTGAGAAATCTGATACCCCTTCATTAAGTCAGGGGAGGGATAATTTTTTCTGTCAAATTTACTTTCAGTAGATATATCACATTCTAAGGCGAGTCCAGTGCGAATTACATGCTTGATAGCAGAAGTATTAGGTATTGGAAGTGTGCCGGGCATACCGACGCATACAGGACAAATAGTCGTATTTGGCTCCATCTCCTGATATGTGGACATGCAGCTGCAAAACATCTTGCTATCAGTATTCAGCTGAGAATGCACTTCGAGTCCAATTATTGTTTCATAATCCATATTTAACACCATATTATTTTTAGAATAATTTCTCCACTTACCTTACCACTCACTACGAGTTAAAAAATTTATAACGTTGTAATTAAACATTAGTTATCGATTACACATAATCAACTTCCAGGTCTTAAATCCTCTAAAGACCAAGCGTCTTTACCTATAAGTGGCACAAATTTACAACTTGTTAACACGTGAATTGAATAATCTTCCACGTTTCTAATAACTCTCATCAATTCTTGTGAATCTTGTGAGCCAACCGGGATTACCAATCTACCGTCACTTTTCAATTGGTCAAGAAGAATATTAGGTAATTTAGGAGCTGCAGCCGATACAATAATGGCATCATAAGGCCCTCTTTCTTTACATCCCAAATCTGATCCTGCCGGCATAAGATTAACATTGTTACAATTAAGTTCTTGTAATTTAATAGATGCTTTTGATATCAATTCAGGAACCCTATCTATTGAATCTACATTACGCGATAAACGCGATAAAATAGCAGTTTGATAACCGCTTCCAGTACCTATTTCAAGAACATTATCTGATCGACCCAGCATTAACGCTGAAACCATTATGGCAACCATCAGTGGTTGTGATATCGTTTGGCCGTATTCGATGGGTAGCGCAACATCATCATAAGCTTGATTACGTGAATTGGAATCTATGAAGTTCTCCCTTGGAACGCTCATCATTGTATTTAAAATGCGATCATCGTGCACTTCTTTACGCAAACTGCGAAAAAGAAGAGCCTTTCTTTCATTAATACTCGATTCTTTATGACCTTTCATAGTTCATTCAATGCCTAATATTTTAATCAGCCGTTATACGTGATTCAGCGCTATACATAGGCGTTGACCGGCCGTAAATACCATGTTACTGTATCATTGCTAACAGCTGTTGCATACACCATGACTATTTAGCTCAAAGGCACCCAGCACGACTACCATGAAAAAACCAAAACGACATGTATATTATCCTATATATCTTGACTTAAAAGACCGTAAAACAGTAATAATCGGAGGCGGAGAAAAAACTGTCAAAAAAGTATTGTCTCTGATAGAAACTCAAACTCAAATTGTTGTAATTGCTAGTAACCCTGTGAATGAGCTCTGCAAACTTGCTAATAAAAATCAAATCTCCATAATAAATCGATCTTATAAACATGGAGACCTTAAAGATGCATTTATGGTAATAGTTATGGACACTTCAGATTCGTCAATAAATCATGCAGTAAATCGAGAAGCATCTGAAAGAAATATAGTATGCAACGTCGAAGATGTTACTAATTTATGTACTTTTATTACTCCTGCCATAGTTAGGCGTGGTGATGTCACTGTAGCAATATCTACCTCAGGAACTAGTCCAGCTCTAGCACGTAAATTTAGAGAGGTACTGTCTGGTACAAGTCCAATAAATAACACCCACTCCATTATGGAATTTGCTGATCTTACAGAAATATTATCGGATACCCGAAAAGAACTAATGGACAAAAAAATCAAACTTAATCTTGACCATTTTCAAGCCTGTATTACTGATGAATTAGTAGATTTAGTGCAAGAAGGCAAAAAAGGTCAGGCCAGAAAAACTCTTATGAAAAATTTACTGAAGGGAACATCCTGTAATTGTGCTCCGGAATTTTGCCAAATGCTGGCAGATATGTCCTGATACAAAATACGTACACTATAATTATCCTTATGAATTTATCTAATACTAAGGATCAAACCCTTAGAGTAGGCACCCGTTCAAGCCAACTAGCTACTGCTCAAGTGGATGAGTTTATATCAATTTTGTCTAAGCATTCACCAGAAGTAAAGATTTCAATGATCCCAATAAAAACAGAGGGAGATATTAAGAAGGATATACCGCTGTCTGAAATGAACCGAGGTATGTTTGTCAGAGAAATCGAACAAGCTCTGATTTCAAAGCGCATTGACGTTGCGGTCCATAGTGCTAAAGACATACCGCCAAATAGCCATCCTGAACTACGTATATCCGCGATGTTAAAACGAGCTGATCCTCGCGACACTATTGTAAATAAATGGAAGTTACCCCTCACTGCAATACCTGATGGCGCAATTATTGGTACCAGTAGTCCGAGAAGATCAGCTTTTATCAGTGTCAATAGACCACAACTAGTAGTTAAGTCTATTAGAGGCAATGTAGACACTCGGGTAAAAAAAATTGGCAAAGGTTATGATGGCATTATAATTGCAGCTGCTGGGCTTGAAAGATTAAGAATGATTGAAATTGTTGATCAGTTTTTAGATATAGAAACATTTATTCCAGATGCCGGACAAGGCGCTATTGCAATCCAAACACGCATGGAAGATGAATACACAAGCAAAATAGTTTCAAAAGTGAATCACTTCGCAACATTTGTATGTGTAACAGCTGAACGCTCATTTATGCGAGCTCTTGGCGGAAACTGTAACTCTCCACATGCTTCATACGCTGAAATAAATAAAAACCTAATCAAAATTACTGGGTTGGTTTCGTCATATGACGGGAAAAAGCAATGTAAAGAAACAATATATGGCAATATAAATACCCCAGAACAAACCGGTTCTGATTTAGCTGACAAGCTTATAGGCATCGGCGCATTGAACATATAAGGATTCTGATTATGAAAAAATCTTATGGAGAGGTATATCTGGTAGGTTGTGGCCCCGGCGATCCAGAGTTACTCACTCTTAAAGGACTAAGATTACTTAAAGAAGCTGACTTTGTTATTCATGATCGACTAATAAACCCTCGTATTTTAGATTTCACGAAACAAAACGCTGAAATCATTGATGTAGGTAAAGATTCCAACTCGGCAAATATACAACAAGAGAAGATACATCAAATCATCATCGAAAAAGCAAAAATGGGTAAGAAAGTAATAAGACTTAAGGGTGGTGATCCTTTCCTGTTTGGAAGAGGTGGAGAAGAATCCGAAATATTACGAAAGAATAATATACCTTTTCAAGTGGTCCCAGGAGTTACTTCAGCAATAGCAGCACCCTCATACGCAGGAATACCAGTAACACACCGAAGGGTTGCATCTAGTGTCACTTTCGTCTCTGGAAATGAGGATATTAGCAAACTAAATTCAAATATTAACTGGAACGCCATAGGTAATACAGGTGGAACTATTGTTGTACTTATGGGTAGGAATAAACTCAATCAAATTACCAATAAGTTAATAAAAGCAGGACTTAGATCAGACACGCCATCAGCGCTAATCAGGTGGGGTTCAGAGCCTCACCAAACAACTATTACTGGAACTATCGAAAATATATCAAGAAAGGCAGATGCTAAGGAATTATTACCTCCTGTGGCTCTAGTTATTGGGGATGTGGTAAATTTACGAAAAGAATTAAACTGGTTCGAAACTTTGCCTTTGTTTGGCAAACGTATCCTTGTCACTCGAACACGAACTCAAGCATCTAAACTATCATCACTATTAGCTCAAGAAGGTGCAATTCCAATTGAACTGCCAACAATAGAAATTGTACCTACAAACATCAAAACACTTCAGAATCAAATTAGGAATATAAATGAATTTTCTTGGATAGTATTCACTAGTTCAAATGCCGTGGATATATTTTTTGAATCATTGCTGAACTTAGGTTTTGATTCCAGAAAATTATATGACATAAAAATTGCTGCTATCGGACCCGTCACCAAATTAAGTTTAGGAAAATACGGAATACAAAATGTCATCATGCCAAAACTGTTTAATACAGAGGCCCTTGGAAAATTACTAATAAAAGAAGTAGTACAAAACCAAAATATTTTACTACCTAGATCTAAGTTAGGACTTGAAGGTTTCACAGCCAAGCTACGATCAGCGGGAAAGCAGGTTGAAGAGATAAGTTTATATGAGACGATAATACCAAAGAGATCTAAAGAGTTATCACTGGGAATCTTTCAAGATGGTATAGATATAGCTACTTTCACCAGCTCTTCTAGCGTTCATGGTCTTATTGAAACACTAGGTGGAAGCAATCAGCTCAAAGATGTTAGCATAGCCTGCATAGGCCCAGTTACCGAAGCAGCAATTAAAAAAATAGGCCTAGTATCCGATATACTAGCCCAAGAAAGTACTATTGAAAGTTTAGTAGAAGCGATTAAAGCACATTTCACTGAGTAAAGATTTATGTCAACATATCCAAACCGTCGCATGCGCAGAAAAAGAAATAATGCCGCGATTCGAAAGATTACACGTGAAACATCACTATCTGTTAATGATTTTATTTATCCCATTTTCGTAACTTATGGTAAAAGAGTTCAAGATAATATAGAAGCTATGCCAGGTATAAATCGAGTGTCAATTGACAATCTCAAAAAAGAGGTCGATCAAATATGTGATCTGGGAATACAGGCAATCATTTTGTTTGGCATCCCTGAAGTGAAAGACTCAGTTGGCTCAAACTCATATAACCCCAATGGGATAATACAATTAGCAATAAAAGAAATACGTAAGACCAGACCAGATATTTTGATTATAACTGACGTTTGTATGTGTGAATACACTGACCATGGACATTGCGGTATCACTGAAAATGGGTCAGTAAATAATGATAAAACTCTGGACATATTAGCAAAAATTTCGACCAGTCATGTTGAGGCAGGATCAGATATAGTTGCCCCATCAGCAATGATGGATGGTCAGGTATCAGCAATAAGGTCATCATTAGATCAAAATGGATATGTGGATTCACTGATAATGGCATATTCAGCAAAATATGCTTCAGGATTTTATGGTCCATTTAGAGAAGCTGCTATGTCAGCGCCGTCATATGGAGACAGGCAAAGTTACCAATTAGACAAAGCAAACATTCGCGAAGCCATGGAGGAAATACGACTAGATGTAGAAGAGGGAGCAGACATTATCATGGTAAAACCTGCATTATCTTATTTAGATGTCATTTCAGCAGCCAGAAATGGATTTTCGCTTCCTATCGCATCATATAACGTTAGTGGGGAATACAGCATGATTAAAGCAGCAGCTCAGAACGGATGGATAGACGAAAAGCGAATAGCATTAGAGATACTAACATCTATCAAACGAGCTGGTGCGGATATGATCATAACCTATTATGCTAAAGAAGCGGCAAAGTGGCTATCAAAAACTAATTAAAACTTTTGCCCATACGGTTGAGCGGCCATAACCGAAACCAAGCTCTACCTTTCACTAAATTGACATTAATTGACCCGTATATACGACTGTCAATACTGAATTCAGTGTTATCTCCAAGTACAAATAATTCCCCCAATCCTACCTTCCATTGTTGTATAGTTTGATTTGAAGATTCGATATTGTCTTCATACTTCCGTATATGTTTACCGTTTACAATAATCGATGGCCCCCTCACCTGCACCAAATCAGTTTCGATTGCAATTACCCTCTTGATTGTCCTCTTATCCGAGTGGCTAGTTTGTATGACCACAACGTCGCCTGGCATATAATTCGATATGAAAACAGATTGTTTTTCATATAAAAAATATTCTCCTGGTGACAAGTTCGGAGCCATGCTGAAATTATTTATACGAATTATTCCAATAAACAATTTACTAAATACGAATGCAAAAAGTCTTATTAACACAAGTGAATTATACGATTAATTGGCTTTATAAATATAAATTCAGTTTAATAGTACTTAAGCATTGATCAGCATATAATTTTACTGATAGGGTTTAAAAAGACAAAAATATTGAGGAGGCGATTTTGATGAAATTTCAATCGATAATCAAAAATTTATCTTTAGTTGCAGATGTTGACGCGCATTGTGATATACCGTGCGGTATATATGACCCCATCGTAGCTAAGATTGCAGCACAAACAGTACTAAAAATGGCAGTTAGACTTGAGGCAGTGGATTTCCAAGGCGGACCGAGCAGCGTTGATGTGCCGAATAGTGTCGTAAGGTTCGTACAAGTTAAAGAAGAGCATGCTCAAAAAGTTAAAGAGGAACTGAATATTCTATGGGCTGATTATTTTAAGCCCGAACATTTAGATAAATATCCGAATTTACATGAGCTTTTCTGGAATGCAAATAAACTTGCAGGTGCAAACAAACAAAGTGTAAGCTCTGATTCTGCTAAAAAGCTTGTGGAATCGGTTGATGAGATAGCAACAATATTCTGGGCTACAAAGGGTGTTGATTACAACGATCCTTTGGCAGATATTAGGTTCGGATCTTAAGCTTAGGGCTTATTAATAGCACGACGATCTCGATTTGCTGCAATAAAACTTAACACTAATCCGATGCCAGCAAAAATGGCACAAGCTATCAACGCATACGAAAAACTCACTGACAGGTAGTCGGACTGGGCGACTTCTCCTAAATTGTATAGTTTTTCTCTTCCCGCATTTATAGCTCCACACATTGCAACACCTAAAGCGAAAGCTAACTGCCTGCCACTAGCTATTGAAGCTGATGCGGTGCCATATCTGTCAGATGGCACACTGCTCATTATGGTTAAAGTATTCGGTGGCTCATAAATACCGGATCCTATACCGATTAATAGTAATGCGATGAATATACTTGATTCTGAACCCGATGTAGATAAAAAACTAAACCAAACTAAAGATGCACATATCAAACCAAGACCAACGGCAGAAAGGTGCCATGGGCTAATAAAGCGAAGAATATATCCTGTGAATGGAGCAATAAATACTCTCATAAGAGAATAAAGCATTATAAAAACTCCAGCTTTTGTAGCCGAAAAACCCAAATTATCGATAAAGAAGAATGATGCCAATAACATAATAGCGCCGAGAGATATGTAATGACACATTAAAATAATTAAGCCAAAACCATACCCTGTAATTTTGAATAAAGGCAAGTCTAATATCGGCCTTTTTGATCTCCTTTGATACTGCAATAAAACTGGCAGCGATATTAATAACACCACAACCATGATTAGTACAACAGGGGAGTTCCATCCGTCTTGAGCGCCTCGATTAAAAATAAGTATTAACGATGCTAGAACTGCAAATAAGGACACTACTCCAATCCATTCTACTTTTAGGTGATTTTCTTCAGAAACATCTTGTTTTTGTAAAACTAACCAAGATAAAACCCCGGCTACTATAGATATTGGTATACGGCTATAAAATAGAGATCTCCAATCTAAATAATCTAATAAAAACCCTCCAAAGATTGGCCCTCCAGACAATCCTATTCCAACAACTGCTCCGGCGAATCCAATTGCTTTAGCTCGTTCATGACCATGAAAATTATTAACAATTATTGCATTAACCCCTGCTAGTATCATTGCAGAGCCTACACCCATAAAAATACGCACCAATATTAATTGCCACAACGATGATGTAAGCGACGCCAACATTAAAGCCAAAGAAAATATAACAAATCCCAAGGTGTATATGATTCTTTTATCCCTGACATCAACCAGCCAGCCTATAGTCATGCCTAAGCCAACTGTAGTAACCCAAAACGCTACTGATATCCATAATATAGTTGATGTGTCAGTATTAAACACAGTCGCGAGTTCCGGATAGGTTATAGGCATAAGGCCACTATCAACGGTTAAGACAAGGTTGCCTAAAGCTGCAACAATCAAAATCATCCATTTAGACTGCATATGAATGATGAATTTAGTATTAGTATTCAAAATTCTTATGCTTCAGTTAATTTTCTATTAATGTTTTATTCACGTGGCTTCAAAAACTCATCAAAATATTGAACCACCAATTTTTTATATTCTTCTCGAGGAGGGCTAAATAAATCTAAAGCCAAAGACCATCCTCCTAAGTTTTGAACACTATGCTCTATACCGCCTGGTATCATCCATCCTTTATTCACGCCTATTCTTTTAGTCTCACCACCGATAGTAAAATCAAACTCACCTTGAACACAAAGTCCTGCTTGCTCATGAAAATGAGAATGTACCGGTACAATGGAATAAGGCTCCATTTCAATAAGGCTTATCATTATTTTGTCACCCCATATAAGCTTAGTTGTTACTCCAGGTGCAAGTTGTTTCCTATCTATATGTTTTAAGTCATAGAAATACGACATATTAATTCGTCTCCCTTTTTATTTACCACTTTGTAATATTTGAATATTTGCTCTGAAAGATTATTAAATCAATCTTATTCATGCTCCATAAGGCATAGCTTTATAGCCAAGAGCCCTAGCTTCTTTTGCACGGTCGTTATACGGCTTCAAAGCCTTACAAATAAAATCATTCAAAGGAGTCTCTATATTGTTCTGCTTACCTAGCTTTGATACTGCGCCATTTAAAACATCTACTTCTAAAGGATTACCGTTGGTCAAATCCATAAACATTGAGGACACTGCCATTTCTTTATGCTCTAATAAATAATTCATTTGCTCATCCTCTATTTTGTCAGGCAATTTAATTGCCATAGATCGTGCAACATTAGCGACTTCAGCAATTACTCCTTTGGTCAGATTGAATGAATCCTCAGTCGTTAGAATTTGGTTAATAGACTCCCGTGTTATGCACATCATTCCACTAAGAGCGCATATTAGGATAAGTTTTGACCATAACGTAGAGGAAATGTCCTCTGATATAGTGGAATTTATACCTGAGTCAATCATGATTTGATTTATATTAATTATCCCCTCAGTAATTTTTCCTAATTTAGAGCCAAACACAATTGCACATCCGCCACCGTATTCATTAATTACACCAGGAGACTTTAATGAAGCATCAATATAAGTAGCTCCAAGTAGTATCGTTGCTTTATGAAAGGCATGCTCCAACTGATCACCACTGCCCAGACCATTCTGCAACGTTAGTATAAGGGTATTATGGCCTATTGCAGGTGCAATAATTTTTATTGCCTCAGCATTTGAATAGCCTTTCACACAATATAAAACCAATTCGGCTTCAAATGAGCGGTCTAATTCATGTTTAACCAAGACGTTTTGCAATATAAAGTCATTTGAAGTCACACTATTAATAATTAATCCGCGCGATTTCATGACTGCAGCATGTTCACCTCTGGCAACAAACAGCACATCATGACCTGCTTTTGCCAACACAGCTCCATAATATCCACCAACAGCACCAGAACCCATTACTAAAATCTTCATGATATACGCCTCAGTTCAAAAAGTAATCGAAAAATTTTGTTTAAACAGTTTTCAAACAGGTTTACATATAATGTATACACTGTGTCAGTTTAACTTCCATCAATAAAACCTTGCAATGGTTCTTGACACACAACATAGGGACCATAAAATGATGTCTCTGGAAAAAAGTTATTAGGGGGAATACATGATAAATAGCGACAGGTTGGTAAAAACTTTTTGCGACATAGTGCAAATCGACAGCATATCTGGAGAAGAAGATGAAATCGCCGAAGATCTTACCTCACGGTTAGAGAGTCTCGGTTTGACTGTCGAAGCAGATGATTATGGCAATTTGATTGCAAATTCTGAAAACTTTGATTCAAGCTTTGAATCTCCCCCAATACTATTATCGGTACACATGGATACCGTTGATCCAGGGCGAGGTATAAAACCGCAAGTGGCTGACGGCGTTATAAGGTCTGATGGAACCACAATTATAGGTGGCGACGCTAAGGCAGGTGTTGCTGCTGTATTAGAAGCAATAGAGTCAATAAATGAAGATAAAGCAGAGCATCTACCGTACCAAGTATGCCTAACAAGAGAAGAGGAAACTGGGCTACATGGAGCACGAAATCTTGATTTTTCAAAGATATATGCTAAAGAAGCTATAGTGTTTGATGGCGAAGGTCCGGTGAATACAGTAACGGTTGCAGCACCTACTTACATTGGTTTTACGATTGAGATTACTGGCCGCGCCGCACATGCCGGGGTGGAGCCAGAAAAAGGACTATCAGCTATTAGAATTGCTGCAGAACTAATAACACGGATGCCTCAAGGGCGATTGGATGAAGACACGACTTTTAACATAGGATTAATAGAAGGAGGAAGTGTAAGAAACACTGTTCCAGAAGACGCGAAAATAGTCGGTGAATTTAGAAGTCAAAATATAGAAACAATCGATAACATTGGCCTTGAAATCAAAGATATTATCAGTAGAGTCCAGCTAATGTACCCTGATGCTGAACTTAAAGAGCACCTTCATACTGAGTTCGAACACTATGAATTTGGAGATAAAGATCCTACATATATTCGCGTTGCTGAGGCCATGAGTCAAATGAACTTAACTCCGTCAATGAAGTCAAGTGGTGGTGGTACCGATGGAAATGTTTTCAGACTAAAGGGAATAACATCTGTTGTTGTAGGCATGGCAGATAATGGAATGCATACCGTACGCGAACACGTAAAAGTTGATGAACTGACTGATGCAGCTCAATTCTGTGAAATTATTTTAAAAGCTGAACAATAAGGCATAGACATGTTAGTGAAACTTGCTTATGGGGAAAGTGGCCTGGAAGTCAATTTTCCCGAGTTGATAACCGATGTCGTTGAGCCAGAATATATTCCCGGTTTACCAGACGAAACTGCTGCTGTACAAAGTGCATTAAGAAACCCAATAGGTTCAAAACCGCTTCGACAGTTAATATCACATAATCAAAAAGTTGCAATTTCAATTTGCGACATTACACGCCCATCGCCAACAGAAGTAGTACTGCCTATTATACTAAATGAAATATCTCATATACCTAAAGATAATGTGTCTATTCTTGTGGCTACAGGTACTCACAGAGCAAACTCAAAAACTGAATTAATAAATATGGTAGGGAATGAAATAGTAAACAACAATCAAATTATCAATCATGACTGTTTTGATGAGGATAATTTGGTTTTGACCGGGAAAACGTCAGATGGCACACCTATTTGGTTAAACAAAACTTGGGTTGAGTCGGACGTGAGAATAACATGCGGATTTGTCGAACCACACTTTTTTGCTGGCTTTTCTGGTGGCCCTAAAATGGTCGCTCCGGGACTAGCTGGCTTTGATACTATAATGGCTTTACATAACTCAGAGAGAATAGGATCCACTAAAGCCGTATGGGGCATTACCAATGGTAATCCGGTTCATGATACTATTCGAGAAATTTCAAAATTAAGTGGAGTAGATTTTTCAATCGATGTCACTATAAATAAAAATCGGCAAATCACATCTGTATTTGCTGGAAACCTATTCGAGGCGCATAATGCTGCCTGTGAAACATCAAAACGCATCGTGATGAAACCAGTCAACAATCAATATGACATAGTAGTTACCACTAACTCTGGTTATCCCTTAGATCAAAACTTATACCAAACTGTTAAAGGCTTGTCGGCAGCTGCACAAATAGTAAAACCAGGAGGAACAATTATATGCGCTTCTGAATGTAGGGATGGAATGCCAAGTCATGGTGAGTACAGCAAAATACTATCTGAATCAAACTCAATGGCTAAACTATTAGAAAAAATTAATAAGACCAAACAGACCAGACACGATCAATGGCAAGTACAAGTACAAGCAAAAATACAAATGCGTGCAGAGGTTTTAATTAAGTCAGACTATTTAACAGATACAGAACTACGAGCTGCCCATTTCAAACCGATATCTAGTATAGAATCTGCTGTTGCCGATTCTATCAATAAATACGGTAAAGCTGCTCGCATCTGCGTCCTTCCGGAAGGGCCTCAAACAGTTCCCTACCTAACGGGCAATATTTAAATTTTTGTTAATCAAGATAAAATTTACAAAAATTAAGAAATGCTTGCTTTAGCCCCTGCTTCCTCTAATTTAGTCTTAGTTGACTCAGCATCATCTTTACCAACGCCTTCCTTCACATTAGCAGGAGCACTCTCAACTAAATCTTTCGCTTCTTTTAAACCTAAAGATGTTACTTCTCTAACTGCTTTAATAACGTTGATTTTATTAGGTCCTACTTCTTCGAGCTTGACGACAAAATCTGTTTTATCTTCAGCAGCTTCTGCTCCTCCAGCAGCTGCTTCAGCACCGACTCCAGGAGCAGCTACAGCTACAGCAGCTGCGGCACTTACCCCAAAGGTTTCCTCTAATTCCTTTACGAGCTCCGACAGCTCAAGAACTGACATACCCTTTATAGCTTCTAAAATTTCTTCTTTACTCATTTATTAACTCCTAAACCCTTTGTATGTAACTTAAATGTTTTATCTAATTAATCTTATTCAGTTTTTTCATCAGTTGCTTCTGAAGTAGCTTCTTCCTCTACTGGTGACTCATCAGTTGCTTCTGAAGTAGCTTCTTCCTCTGCTGGTGACTCATCAGTT
>MDTE01011511.1_pt1 | contig 67918 bp, 71 predicted proteins | sample 811231 | NCBI WGS metagenome assembly MDTE01 (sample SAMN05326651, study PRJNA326480) | marine metagenome | isolation source: seawater | place: Indian Ocean: Red Sea | collected 2010
TGTAACTGAAATGGCAAAATATTTTGGAGATCAAAATAAATTATTCAAGATTCATTTTAGGAATGTTGATAAACCGCTTCCTCATTTTAAAGAAACCTTTTTAGATGATGGATATATGAATATGTATAAGATTATAAAAGTACTAAAAGAAGTTGATTTTGATGGAATAATCATTCCTGATCATAATCCAACAATGGGATCACTTGCAGACAGAAACTCAACAGATCCTAATTGGCATCATAAAGAAGAAAAATATGGTGTAGCAAATAGAATTCCAACTGCATTTGCAATAGGGTACATGAAAGCCCTAATTGAAAGGGTGGAAGAAGAATAAATGATTGAGAATCTAACAAATATTCTTACTGACTTTCTTGCGATATCAACATTAATTGGATTGATATTTTCTATATTTCTAATAATTCTCTTCTTTTTGAAAAAAACCAAAAAATTACCATCATTTACAGAAACATCATTATTAAAAAATATTACTAAAGTCAGCCTCCCTTCAGCATGGTTCATATCTGCTATATCAATGGTAACCAGTCTTTATTATTCAGAAGTAGCTGGGTATGAGGCATGCACTTTCTGTTGGTACGAACGTATTGCTATGTATCCACTAGTAATCATTTTAGGAATAGCATCATGGCGAGATGATTTTAAAATCAAAATTTACGCATTGCCGATTGCGACATTAGGTATGTTAATTTCTATTTATCATTATCAACTACAATTATTTCCAAACCAATCAGCAGTAAGTTGTAACTCTTCAGGTAGTTCGGTATCTTGCACAGGAACTTGGATTTTAGAATTTGGTTTTATTTCTATACCTTTTATGGCTTTTACAGGTTTTTTGTTGATAATATCTTTACTATTATTAACTGATAGAATTAGATAAAAACATTGAAATTTGATGGCAAAACAAAATATAAAAAATAAAAATAAATTTGTACTCTTTGCAACTATCGGGGTCATATCTCTCATATTTATACTGATTTTAGTATTGATATTTTCTGGAAATACATCTAATCAAACTACTGGATCTTTTAAAGGAAATATAAATATCCAAGGAGAAACAGTACCACAATTACCACAAAGCTTTGATAGAAATTGTATTTTTCACAGCATAACACTTTGTCAAAATTTTGAATCTGCTGCTAACACTATTATTCCTGATATCGAAGGAGTGTCAATATCAGGAGAACCATTTAAAATTAAAAACGATGGAAGGAAAAAAATCATCCTCTTCTTAGCACATTGGTGCCCACATTGTCAGGTTGAAGTTGAAATTTTTACATCATGGGCTGAAACACGTGGCCTTCCCAAAGATTTTGATATTTACACTATAGCAACAGCAAATAATTCTTCTCAGGAAAATTACCCTCCTCAAACTTGGTTAAACGAAGCAAATTGGCAATTCCCTACAATAATTGATACTGATTCAGATAATATAGCGAAAATTTTTGGTGTTACGAGTTTCCCTTATTGGGTTTTAGTAGACTCAGATAACAAAATCCTTACTAGGCTTTCAGGAACTTTTAAAGAAGAAGATATTGACGTAATAATTAGTAAAATACTTGAATTACAATAATATCAAAGAAAAATGAATTCAGAAACCAAGAAATTTAATCATTTATCGAAAATTTTCAAAAATTTTATCTCAGAATTTGAAGATTCTAATAGAGAAGGGTTAATTAATACACCCGAAAGAGTATCTAAAATGTATATCGAGCTATTATCTGGCTATAAGTTAGACATAGAAAAACTTCTTAATAACGCGATTTTTAATAGCGATAACGAAGACATGATTGTAGTAAAAGACATAGAATTCTTTAGCCTTTGCGAACATCATATTATTCCATTCTTTGGATCAGCTCATGTAGCATATATTCCTAAAGGCAAAATAATAGGGCTTTCAAAAATACCTAAACTAGTTCAAGCTCTTTCAAAAAAATTGCAAGTTCAAGAAAATTTAACTTCAGAAATTAGTAAAACTTTAAATGATATTTTACTTCCCCAAGGTGTAGGAGTAGTTTTAAAAGGAACACATTTGTGCACTATGATGAGAGGAGTAAAATCACTTAAATCATCCCTTATAACTAGTTCAATGTTAGGGTCATTCAGAAAAAACATGAACACTAGACAAGAATTCTTAAACCTTATAGAAAAATAGGTCCCTATAATGGATATAATTTCTATAAAAAAACTAAAGTCGTACTGTATAATTGGAGTAAACGACAATGAAAGATCAGATAAACAAGAAATATTAATAGATATAGAATTATTTGGAAATTTCAAAAATAAAAAAAATAATGACTCTATAGAACATACTCTTAATTATTCAACAGTATCAAATGAAGTTTTAAGTTATGTAAATAATTCTAAACATCACCTTATTGAAACTTTAGCTGAAGAAATTTCAATAATTTGCTTAAAATTTGATCTCGTAAAAAAAGTTTTAATAGAAGTACACAAGCCAAAAGCATTGAAAAATGCTTCAAATGTCTCCATAAAAATAGAAAGAAATAAATAGAAATTCACTCTGAAATACTCAAAAGTTGAATTTTTTTTCTAATGTATGTTAATATCTCTTCCAAGTGTTGATTTGAAAGTCAGCTTGCGGGCACTTAAAAATTCTGCTAAAGAGGCAAATTTTAATTTCGTGTCCGTGTACGTAAAGTATGCGGATTTTTTTATTGGCACTCTTAATTATTAATAATAAAAATAGGAGGTCATAAATGGCTAGTAGTATAAATGGCATAGTTAACCAGCCAGAAAAACAAGGTCTTGGAACCCTTGCACTACACGCGGGGCAGGATCCTGACCCATCAACTAATTCAAGAGCTGTACCAATACATGCAACAACATCGTATGTGTTTAATGATACTGATCATGCAGCTAATCTTTTTGCACTAGGTGAATTTGGTAATATTTACACTAGATTGCAGAACCCTACCACAGATGTTCTAGAGCAGAGAATTGCGGCATTGGATGGAGGAGTCACAGGACTAGCATTCTCTTCTGGACAAGCAGCGATTAATGCTGCTGTTCTAACTATCACTCATAGTGGTCAAAACTTTATATCATCAACTAGTTTATATGGTGGAACTTGGACATTGTTCACACAAACATTCAAAAAACTAGGAATAGAAGTAAGATTTTTTGATCCAGATGAACCTGAAAAAATTAAAGAACTTGTAGATGAAAACACTCGTTGTGTTTATTTTGAAAGTATTGGAAATCCTAAAAATGATGTTCCTGATTTCAAAAAAATTACTGACATTAGCCATGAAGTAGGACTACCTACTATATGTGATAATACAGTAATGACTCCTTATCTATTAAGACCAATAGAACATGGAGTAGACATTGTACTTCACTCAACAACAAAATTTTTAGGCGGACATGGAGTTCATATCGGTGGAGTAATTGTTGATAGTGGAAACTTTAAATGGGCGGATAATCCAGATAAATGGCCAGAATTTTGTGGACCATCAGAATCATACCACGGAGCAGTCTTGGAAGAAGCTTTAAGGCCCGCTGGAAACATTGCTTATAATCTTCATATTAGAGTACATTGGCTTAGAGACACAGGTGGAACAATGAGTCCATTTGGAGCTTGGGCCACTCTATTAGGACTAGAAACTTTACATGTAAGAATTCCTAGACATTGTGAAAATGCTCTCAAGGTAGCTAAATATCTTGAAAAACATAAAAATGTCGAATGGGTAAATTATCCTGGACTTAAGAGTCATTCTCATTATAAAAATGCAAAAAAATACTTACCTAATGGAGCTGGAGCAATTTTAGGCTTTGGAATTAAAGGTGGTAAAGATGCAGCAATCAAGTTTATCAACAATGTAAAACTTGCAAGTCATCTTGCTAATGTAGGTGATGCTAAAACATTAGTTATACATCCTGCTTCTACAACTCACTCTCAATTAAGTGAAGAAGAACAGAGAGAAACTGGAGTAAATCCTGAATATGTAAGAATCTCTGTAGGAATTGAAGATGTTGAAGATATCATTGCTGATATTGATCAGGCATTAAACGCTAGTTAATAGATATCAACTCCCTTTGGGAGTAAAATACCCAAAGGGAGAAAAAATATTATGACTACAGAAGAATTCCATAGTTCAGATAAAGCTATTACTTCTGAAACATCTTCGTATATGAAAGTATGGTCTGTTCCTTCAAGTATAAACTTAGAGATGGGGGGTAAATTAGATAATGTAAAAATAGCTTATGAAACATACGGGAAACTTAATAATGAAAAAAGTAATGCGGTTCTAATTTGTCATGCTTTAAGTGGAGATTCTCACGTAGCTAGTCACTCAAAAGATGATCTAAAGGGATGGTGGGAAATTTTCGTTGGACCAGGAAAATCTATAGATACAAATAAATATTTCGTAATTTGTTCAAATGTACTTGGAAGTTGCAGAGGAACAACTGGTCCCAACTCAATTAATCAAAATACAGGAAAACCATTTGGTAAAAATTTTCCCCTTATTACTGTAGGCGATATGGTCAAAGTTCAAAAACTTCTTGTAAATGATGCTTTGAAAATACAAAATCTTCTTTGTGTAGTTGGAGGCTCTTTAGGCGGATTTCAAGTTCTAGAATGGGCTAAACAATATCCATCAAATGTTAAGGGGTGTATAGGCATTGCAACAAGTTCACGTCTTAGTCCTCAAGCTTTAGCTTTCGATGTTGTAGGTAGAAATGCTATTACTCATGACCCACACTTTAAAGATGGTCAATATTATGATAAAAATGCAAAACCTGAAGATGGTCTAGCAATTGCTAGAATGCTTGGCCATATTACCTATTTATCTAACGATTCAATGAATAAAAAATTTGGGAAAAACAAGTTAAAACCTAGAGAAATAAAAACAGATTTTGAAAAAAGATTTTCTATAGGAACATATTTAGCTTATCAAGGAAAAAAATTCGTAGAAAGGTTTGATGCAAACAGTTATATTACTCTAACAACTGCAATGGATTTATTTTCTATAGGAGAAAATAAAAAAGAAATTGAAATTTCTTTAAAAAACACAAATTCTGATTGGTTATTTATAAGTTTTTCTAGTGATTGGCTATATCCTCCTAGTCAATCTAAAGAACTGGTAGAAGCATTAGTATCATCAGGAAAGAATGTCAGTTATACGAATATACCCAGTAAAGCTGGACATGATGCATTTTTACTAGAAGATGAATTAGAAGACTACGGAAATCTTACATCAGCTTTTCTTAATAAATTGACTGGAGATAATGAAAAAACTAGTTACTCTTTGGAACCATCTCAAAGAGAAAAAACAAATATTTTTTATAATAAAAGATTAGATCTAAATATAATAGTTGATCTTATTCCCAAAAATTCAGCAGTACTAGATTTAGGATGTGAAGATGGTGACCTTTTATCATTATTAAGAGAAAAAGGATTCACGGAATTGATAGGTATAGAAATTGACTATAAAAAGGTAGAAACATGTGCAAAAAAAAGCTTAACAGTTATCAATTATGATATTGAAGATGGCTTAAAAACTTTTTCAAATAAAAAATTTGATGTAGCTATACTTTCTCAAACTTTACAAGCTATTAAAGATGTAGAAAAAGTAATTATAGAAATGACTAGAGTAGCAAAAGCATCAATAATCTCATTTCCTAATTTTGCTTATCAACCATTAAGAGAAATGATGTTCCAAGAAGGGAAGGCTCCCAAAACTGAAGGTTGGTATGGATATGAATGGTACAACACTCCAAATAAAAGATTCCCTTCAATTGCTGATTTTGAAGATTTTTGTAATCTGAAAAACATATCAATTTTAAGAAGTGTTTTTTTAAATAGTGAAAAGGGAATCCAAATCACTGAAAAACCTAATTTAAATGCAGATAATGCGATTTTTGTTCTTGGGGATCCCGAAAAAATCACTAGATAATAGTTATTTATATTTCTATAAATGCTATTATTTTAAGTATGTCTACTCATCAATTAAAACATAATATTCATTTAAAAAAATTAAAATTATTAATATTCGATTTAGATGGTACTTTATTAAACACAGAGAAGTTAAAATTTCTAACATACTATGACGAATTAAAATATAACATTAAGTTAAAACCAGAGAAATTAAGAAATTTAAAAGAATTATATATTTCTCTAGTAGGATCTACTGACATAGATGCTGCAAGAAAAATTTTTGATGCTTTTGGAATAAACAATATTAGCAACAATCCATTATATAAATCTCCAGAACCTTGGAATTTTTTTTATAAAGCAATATTAGAAAGATATTATATTTCTCATGGGAACGAGAATTCTCTAAAAAAGAACATATTTTTCGAAACTTTTAATCTAATAAAAAAATTCAAAAGCTTAGGGAAAAAAATTGCAATTGCAACATCTTCTACAAAAAAAGAAGCTTCAAGAATAATAAAAATTCTTGATTTAGAAAACCAAATAGACTTACTCATAACAAAAGATGACATAAAATTCCCAAAACCAAATCCTGAAATATATTTAAATACAATAAAAAAACTTAAAATTGAAAAAACAAATTCAGTAATTTGCTTTGAAGATTCTTTAATAGGTTTAAAGTCAGTAATTTCAGCAAATCTTCCTTATATTGCAGTACCAAACGAATTTACTGAAAAGAGTGTAAAAAATAGTAAAAAAATATCTCCCAAATGGATAATAAATTTAAACGATAATTTGGATGAAAAAATAATAACTAGAATTAAAGACTTTACTTAATAAAAAATAAATTATTTAGAAAGAGATATTCCTTTCTTATCTAAAGTTCTTATCTCACTTGCTGTTAACTTAATTTTGTATTTCTTTCCTTCAATAATTACAGTTCTTTTTTGAAGATTAGTTTTAAAAACTTTCTTAGTAGCATTTAAAGCATGACTACGAGATTGCCCAAACAAGGGGCTTTTCTTAGCTCCTAATCCTAATAATTTTCTAATATCTTTAGCCATAATGTCCTTCTCTACAATTTACATAATTCTAATGAAAAACGTAAACTAGAGGAATAAGATATCACGAGATAACAACTGAATCAATTATTAATAACATATTTTTAAATGAAAACTGCAATTTTATATGGAAAAGGTGAATTAAAATTTAATGTACCAGAAAACACTTCTATAATTGAGCCAAATTTCATTCAAGGATTAAAGAATCCTAAAGATTTCATCACCAATGCTTTAAGAAAACCCATAAATTCAAAACCTTTAAAAAGTAAACTTAAAAAAAATAAAACTCTTGCAATATCTGTGTGCGATATCACTAGAGCTCAACCAAGAAAAATCATATTAGAAAGCATTATAGAAGAGATAAAAGAAATCATTCACCCTTCTGACATTACAATTATTATTGCAACAGGAACCCATAGAGAAAATTCGAAAGAAGAAATAATAACAATGTTGGGCCCTGAAATACCAAAAATATGTAAAGTAGTTAACCACAATTCAAGAGATCTAACATCATTATTATATCTAGGCAAAATGGGCAATAATGTCCCAGTATACTTAAATAAATTATGGCTAGAAGCAGACTACAGAATAACTACAGGATTTGTTGAGCCTCATTTTTTTGCTGGATTTAGTGGAGGAGCAAAAATGGTAAGCCCTGGCCTAGCAGGCATAGAGACAGTTTTAGTGCTACATAACCCTGAAAGAATAAAACATCCAAATTCAAAATGGGGAATCATAGATGGAAACCCTATACAACAAGACATAAGACAAATTTGTAAAGAAACTGGAGTGGACTTCAGCCTTGATGTTACTCTTAATAAATTTCAAGAAATCACAAATGTTTTTGCAGGGGAGTTAATAGAAATGCATAAGGAAGCGTGTTCTTTCTCGAGAAAAAATTCTATGATTCAAGTTGATTCTCCATTTGATGTTGTAATTACTGGTAACTCTGGTTATCCATTAGATCAAAATTTATATCAAACCATTAAAGGAATATCCTCTGCATATCAAATAACCAAAAAGGGAGGAAAAATATATTGTGGATCAGAATGTATAGATGGTCTTCCCAACCATGGTTCTTATTCAAAATTATTAAAATCAAGAAAAACTCCTCATGAATTGATAAAAATGATAGAAGAACCTGGCTTTCACTCCCCTGATCAATGGCAAGTTCAAATTCAATCTCAAATTCTTCAAGATTGTAAAATTTTCCTACAAAGTGAAGGGCTAACAAGTTCTGAAATAGTAGACGCTCATTTAAATCCTATAAAAAGCATAGAAAATGAAATAAAAAAAATCCCATCATCACATTCTATTTGTGTATTACCTGAAGGTCCCCAAACAATACCTTACTTAAAATAAAAAAATAATTTATATTAAAAAAAAAAGTTATATAATTTAGATTATAAATTTCCAGAAAATACCAATTAATTCTCAATGTAGGGAGTAAGTCTATGATTATTAAAGATAAAAAAGAATATAAAGTTATTGGAACACGCCCTATAAGACATGATGGAGTGGAAAAAGTTACAGGAAGAGCTCTTTATAGTGCTGATGTGAAACTTCCCCAGTTACAAATAGGCGCTTTTCTTAGAAGTCCATATGCTCATGCAAAAATAGTAAGTATCGATACATCTGAAGCAGAAAAACATCCTGGAGTAACTGCTATTGTAACAGGAAAAGATTTCGAAATTGGTGAGAATAAAGAAATAGAAATAGGTGAAGGGATAGCAAATTTTAAATTTGACTCAATGAATATTATGGCTAAAGAAAAAGTGCTTTATAAGGGACATGCTGTGGCGGCTGTATGTGCTTCTGATCTAAATACTGCAGAGGAAGCAATAAGAAAAATAAAAGTAAAATATGAAGAACTCCAACCTGTTTTAAGCGTTGATGAAGCACTTTCTGAATCTGCAACTATTTTACATGAAGATTTTGTTGGTACAACACCTCAAGGGTCAAAAACACAAACAAATATTGCTGACTATTTTAACTATGAATTCGGAGATCCACAAAAAGGATTTAATGAATCTGACCAAGTAATCGAACGTGCTTTTACTATGCCAATGGTTCATCAAGGATATATAGAACTTCATTCTGCAACTGTGGTATGGGGAGAAGATGGAAGATTAACAATTTGGACATCTACTCAAGGTGCTTTTCCTGTTAGGACCCAAACAGCTGAATTACTAGGAATTCCTGAATCTATGATAAGGGTAATGCCTACTGAAATAGGAGGAGGATTCGGAGGGAAGACAAGAGTTTACCTGCCTCCTGTGGCTGCAGTTTTATCTAAAAAATCAAATAGGCCTGTGAAATTAACTATGGATAGAAAATCAGTCTTTGAAGGCACAGGCCCTGCACCTGGAGGAATAGTAACAATCAAAATCGGAGTAAATGATGATATGAAACTTAATGCTGCTTCAGCAGATATTAAATTTGAAGCTGGAGCTTTTCCTGGATCAGCAGTAGGTGCAGCAGCCAATTGTGTGTTTGCCTGTTATGATATCCCTAATACAAGGATTGATGGATATGATATTTTAGTAAACAAGCCAAAATCGGCTGCATACAGAGCCCCTGGTTCACCACAAGCAAGTTTCGCCATGGATGCCACTATTGATGAAATATGTAGTGAAAATGGATGGGATCCACTAGAATTCAGAATTTTTAATGCCTCAAAAAAAGGTTCTAGAAGAGGTGATGGCCCAATATTCCCTGAGATTGGAAACCTAGATGTATTAAATGCAGTGAAAAACTCAGACCATTGGAACAGTCCTATTAATAATGGATCAAGTAAAGATGGAAAATTAAGAGGTAGAGGTATAGCAAGTGGATATTGGATGAATGGAGGAGGGAAATCTTCTGCAACTCTTAGTGTAAATGATGATGGAACTGTTTCTCTACTTGAAGGCTCTGCAGATATTGGAGGAACTCGATCTTCAATAGCAATGCATGCTGCAGAAGTTTTAGGACTAAAAGCAGAAGATATTATTCCTCGTATCCCTGACACTGATGGAGTAGGTTATACAGGGATGACTGGAGGAAGTAGAACTACATATGCTACTGGAATGGCAGCATATCAGGCAGCTGTGAGTCTTGTCGAAAAATTAACATCTCGTGTAGCAATTTTATGGGATATATCAGAAAAAGATATTGAATTCAAAAATAGTATATTCCAATCAAAGAAAGATTCAGAATTAAGAATAAGTTTTAAAGAATTAGCAGGACAATTAGATTCTACTGGTGGTCCAGTAAGTTCAGTAGGATCAGTCAACCTTAGTTCAGCAAGTCATGGATATGCTACTCACATTGTGGACTTAGAAATTGATCCTAAAACTGGAAAAACTGATGTTTCACGTTATACAGCCGTTCAAGATGTTGGAAAAGCTATCCATCCATCATATGTAGAAGGCCAAATGCAAGGAGGAGCAGCTCAAGGAATAGGTTGGGCGCTGAATGAAGAATATTATATTTCTGAAAAAGGAAATATGGAGAACTCTAGTTTCTTAGACTACAGAATGCCAACATCTTTGGATTTACCTATGATAGAAACAATAATTGTTGAAAACGAAAATCGAGATCATCCATTCGGTGTAAGAGGAGTGGGGGAAGTTCCAATAGTTCCACCACTTGCTGCTGTAGCCAATGCTATACATAATGCACTAGGTATTAGATTATATGATTTACCTATGAAGCCTGAAAAAATCATAAAAAAGCTTAATTCAAAAAATAATTAACGGAGAATTTTAATGTACTTAGGTGCAGCTGGGATGGTAAATATAGATTGCCTAAAGTATACGCCTGAAATACTTAAAAAAGTTTCTGCCGTAGGATTTACTGTTCATAATATTCTAGTATCTAACCCTGAGGCTATCTCAGAGTCAGATATTTCAACAATCAAACAATCTTTTGAAAAATCTGGTTTAAAAATTGGTCAAACAAATGGTAGATATGGTGGAGGTCTTGTCAGTGAAAATGAATCAGAAAGAAATAGATCTATTAAATTCGTTAAAAAAATGTGCAGTTTAACTTCCAAACTAGGATCTCCTAATACCTATCTAAGACCAGGAAGCCTTAATCAATCAGGTCCTTGGTTACCACACCCAGAAAATTATTCAAACAAAACATTTGATAGATTAGTAGACTCTACCAAACAAATCTGTCTTGTAGCACAAAATGAAGGAGTGAAAATAAGTGTTGAAGGAGGCATAGTATCACCATTAAATTCTGCAAAAAAAGTAAAGGATTTTATTGATGCAGTAGGATCAAAAGCATTAGGATTTAATTTTGATCCTGTAAACTTTATATCTTCGTTAGAAGATGCATATAATACAAAAAAATTTATGTCTGTTTTTTTTGACCTATTAAAAGACAATATACTTGGAGCACATATGAAAGATTTTAAAGTTATTGATTCTCTCTTAATACATTTTGAAGAAACAGAAATAGGAACAGGATTAATAGATCATTCCTATTATCTAAAGATGATGGAAAAAGTTTGCCCTAATGGAGATATATTAATCGAACATATTCCTTCTGATAAATTCAAACCTGCATATAAAAAAGTTAATGAATATTCAAAAAAACTACAAATAAATTGGGAATCATATAAATCATGAGATTACAAAATAAAAAAATTCTAATTACCGGAGGGGCTACTGGAATAGGAAAAGCTAGCGCTATCGAAATGGCAAAACATGGAGCTCAAATAGCTCTTCTCGATATCAATGAAAAAGGTTTAATGGAAACAAAAAAACAAATTTCTATATTCAACGAAAATATTGATTATTGGGTAACAGATATAAGATCTGAAACAGAAATGAAAAAAAATATATCCAAAGCAATCAAATGGTTAGGAAACGAACTAAATGTTTTAGCTCATTTTGCAGGAATACTTGAAGGTTCTCTAGTAGATTTAGAAAATTTAAATTCTGAAATTTGGAAAAAAGTTCTTGAGATTAATGTTACTGGAACTTTTTATGCAGTTAAATATTCATTACCGTGGTTAAAAAAATCAAAAAGTGTCCTTTTATTAACTTCTTCAGGAGCAGGAGTCACAGGAGCTGGCTCTGCAGCTCCATATAGCTCAAGTAAAGGAGGAACCCATGGTTTAACTTTATGGTTGGAAAACAACTTAAAAGATACTGAAATTCGAGTACATGATATTTTACCTGGAGGCATTGAAACTCCTCTAAAACTTGGACAACTAAATGAGGCTCTTGATAATAGTAAAGATACAAAAACATTTGAAGAGAATAAAAAATCTTTAGGAACCCCTGAAGGTGTTGCTAAGATTGTAGCTTTTATTGCTAGTGATGACGCTGATTATTTAAGAGGCAGCATAAGAACTCGATAAAAATATATAATACAAATATGAAAGACATCAAAATACAAATAATTTCTAACAGTGATTTACCTACACATGATTGTTCAGGAAAATGTTCTGGAAAAAATCAAGGAGATGGATATTGTTACCATGAAGATAACACCAGGCATCCTGTTGGAGCATGTCGTAATCAAGAAACATCTCAATCATCATATAAATCAACTAATTAATATTTATGAAAATCACTAGTGTTATAGCTACAAAAATTGAATATCCGAAAATAAAACAAAAAACTTCTCCTAGAAAAATCGACAAATTTAATGGTCAAATAGCTTTAGGAACACCTATGTCAAAAAATTTTGGAGGAAGATATTTTCACAAGGAAAATAGCCACAACCCTTCATTCAATGAAAGAAATGTAGGTTGCATTGTCACTTGTGAAGATGGAACTTGGGGTTTTGGATTTAGTGATAGAGGAGCCATCACAGCATCTATAATTAACGATTACTTAGCCCCTAACATTATAGGAAGAAATGTTTTTGAATCAGAAAAATTATTCGATATTATGTCAAGAACTTTATCTCCTGTTGGAGCAAACTCTTTTTCATCTCGTGCCCTAAGTGCTGTCGACTTAGCTATATGGGATTTAAAAGGAAAACTATTAGAAAAACCTGTATATGAACTATTAGGTGGATCCATTACTGAAAAATTACCAATATATGCAAGTTCTAACAATACAGAATGGTTAAAAGAACTCGGTTTTAATAATTTCAAGAGATTCGCTTCCTGGGGACCTAGAGATGGTATAAAGGGGCTAAATAAAATAGAAAAAGAAATATCAGATACAAGAGACTTAATAGGATATGATTCAGAATTAATGTTAGATTGTTGGTTAAGCTTGGATATTGAAAGTACAGTGAAATTATCTAAAAGACTGAAGCCATATAAATTAAAATGGATAGAAGATGCATTAATATCAGAAAGTATTACTCAGTATGAAATATTAAGATCTAGAATCCCTTCTGAAACATTAGCAACAGGAGAACATTGGTATACAGTATATCCTTTTTTTCATGCAGCTTCTAAAGGAATAATTGATATTTTCCAACCTGATATTATTTGGGTTGGAGGGTTAACTCCTACAATTAAAATTGTGCATATAGCAGAATCTGCAGGCATTGATGTAATTCTACATGGTGGTGGCGGAACAGTCTTTGGCCAACATGCTTCTTATGGATTAACAGGAATTCCTATGATTGAATGCTCAGGTCCAGTAATCACTCCCATTGGGGTACCACTAAATGAAAAAGATAGATTCCCAGGAACTCCAGTTCCAAATGAAGGAACCCTTATTCCACCAAGTGCTCCAGGGTTTGGATTAGAAATCAAAAAAGAATGGTTCCCCCCTTTTTTTAATTAACTACTTTAATTCGAGAATGATGAATAGGAATTTTTTCTTTATCAAATCTTATCTTTAACCTTCTAAGCAACTCACCTTTTATTAACCATTGTTTTCCTGGTTTTGTAACACCCATGATTTTTATAGAAAGGCTAGACTGATCAAATGAATTAACTCTTAATACTTCTGGGTTTTCGTCTATGAATTGTGAAAAATCTGATTCTTCTCCCAATTCACGTCCCACTTCATTAATCAGTGCAATAACTTTATCTATATCCTCTTCATATGTCACTGGTATTTCTATATGAACTCTAGACCATTTACTTGTAAAATTAGTTATTACATCAGTATTGCTGTTAGGAATAACATGCAAAGCTCCTTCTAAATCTCTCAAAAGGATTCTTCTTAGATTTATATCCTCTACTAATCCCGCCTTATTAGCTATATTAACAACGTCACCTTTTCTCAAATGATTTTCTGAAATTATCAATAAGCCTTGAACTATATCTTTAACCAAACTTTGAGTTCCTAAACCTACTGCTATTGCAATAACTGAAAAAGTTGCAACCAAAGATGTTATAGGGACTCCAACAATTTGAAGAACTGTAAACACTGCTATTGTTACAATGAAAACTCTCAAAATACTTCTGAGTACAATAGCAAATGTTTCTATTCTTTTATCATTTTCTTCCTTATCAATTATTTCTTCTTGGTTACTTCTTGAAAAATATATTTTTACCAATTCAGGAACAATATTAGCTGCTACTCTTAGTCCAAGGTACCCAATAACCATTACTAGAAAAATAGGCAAAGCCTTTGAAAAAAATAATCTATAAGCAGAACCCAAAGCCCATCCCAAACCTTCGCTGCCAGATTCTATATTTAATACTGCCAATACACCAAAAAAACTAGGAAATCCTGCAATAAAAATAGACAAACTTATAATTATTATATTTTTAGTTAAATTAACTAGCTTAGAAGTTCTTGAATCTTTAAAGGTTTTTGAATTTATTCCAAATACATCAGCTAACTTATATAAACCAAATGAAATGATCCCTACACCAAACAATCCAGCTAAAGAAATAAATAATGCCCAGATTCCTTTTTGTAAAAACCAATCACTAAAATTTTGTTCAAACATAATTCAAATAGAAAATTTTAAATCTATTATCTAAGTTTATATTTTCAATTTCTATGTTTTATGAGAACAAAAAAGTTATTTTTTAACATTTTGTTAAGATGGCATCCTCATTTTATCGGGAGTAAGAAGTTCAAAAAATTCAATCCATTGATCTTCAACTAATTCTCTCAATAAAGGGCCTAGTTCATTTTTTATCTTTTCTGGAATTTCATTATCTCCTCTATAAACTGATTCTAATACTTCTGCTTCCCATTCCATATATATAAGACCATATTCTCCTGGAGTAGTACCAGCACTTAAAAATATTTTTGAATCAGTTCTTTGACCAGCTTTCTTATACTCTTTACCAATTTCTGCAATTACTGAAGCAGCTTCCCATGCCTTTTTGGGTTTTGCTTTAAAAACTCTTTGTACTAAAAACATATATCCTCCCTTTGATTGTTTTTGATTGAATTAGTAATATCTAATAAATTTTAATTATCTAAATTTTTATGAATTTTTACTCCAAAATATCTGATTGGGCAAATCTAAATTCTAGAGGTCTATTTATATGTACTCTAATAGCAGTAACCTCCTATTTAATTCAATATTTTGAAATATATTTTTTATCTTATAATTATATTGATTCTCTCATAATTTCTCTATTAATAGGATTAGTGCTTCACAATTTTTTATCTATCTCAAAAATATCAAATAATGGCGCTAAATTCGCATCTAAGCAATTACTAGAATTCTCAGTAATGTTACTTGGAGCTAGTGTTAATCTCACTTTAATATTCCAAGAAGGGTTATCTATTATATCTTTAGTAGTTTTTTCAGTAATTTTATGTCTATTTCTTACATGGTTATTTAGCAAATATTTTTTAAAATTAAGTTCTAACCTTTCTATTCTAATTGCTACGGGAAACTCTATATGTGGTAATTCAGCAGTAGTAGCTATGGCTCCAGTAATAAAAGCAACTTCTTCAGAAATTGCTGCAGCTATAGGTTTTAGTGCAATAATAGGAGTACTTCAAGTATTATTGTTACCTTTATTATCTTTGAACGGCCAAATCAGTAATTTTGAATATGGAATTATTGCAGGAATATCTATTTATGCTGTTCCTCAGGTAGTAGCAGCCTCATTTGCAATAAGTACCCAATCTGGAATAATAGCTACTCAAGTTAAATTACTAAGAGTCTTACTTTTGGGTCCTTTATTAATTTTTTTTGGAATCATAAAAAAAGAAAACAAAGTAAAATTAGATTTAAAATCAATTACTAATTTTATCCCTTGGTTTATCTTAGGGTTTCTATTTTTATCAATACTTAGAACTACAAATATTATCCCTGAATCATCCTCAGAAATCATTCAATCTATAAGCAAATTCCTTTTTATAATTGCAATGGCTGGAATAGGTTTAACAGTTAACTTTAAAGAGGTTAAAAAAATAGGTTTTAAGGTAATTTTAGCTGTGATATTTGCAGTTATTTTATTAATTCTGATTGGATTAGGGGGAATTTCAATTTTCGATTTCAATTAAAAAACAATTACGCCTCTTCCATCTTCTCCACGTTCCAAATCTCCAAATCCTTTATTTATTTCTTCAATTTTATATTCTTCTCTTATGAGATTATCCACATCTATTTTTCCAGCAAGATATAAATCAGTAATTTTTCTAAAAGTTTCATGAGGGGATTTATGACCATAATAACTACCCACTATTTTTTTCTGATCTCTTACTAACTCAACCATGTTTACATTAACCGTTTTGCCTACAGGAGCAATCCCCACTAAAACTGCTGTGCCTCTTTTCCCTAAAGAATTAATTGCCTGTTCCATAACTAAAGGTCCTCCAAAACTATCAAAAGCAAAATCAACTCCTCCTCCTGTAATTTCTTTAATTTTTTCTACAGCATTATCTTCTTTTGCATTAATTACATCAGTAGCTCCAAATTTATAAGCAAATTCAAGTTTATGTTCAAAAACATCTACAGCTATAATTTTTGTCGAATTTAGAATTTTAGCCCCTTGAATAACATTTAATCCAACTCCTCCGCAACCAAAAACAGCAACAGTGCTACCTACAGGAACATTTTCTTGATTAATCATTCCTCCTAAACCTGTTGTAACACAACAACCTATGAGTGCTGCTGCACTACTTGATAATTCATCAGGAATCTTGAATAAAGAAGATTCAGGAACTACTTGTAATTCTGAAAATGCACCAAATTTATGCATTTGGAATATTTCTTTACCATTTTGATCAGTTAATCTTAGCGTTCCATCTAATTGATTATGTGTATTTTCATAGTGTTTTTCACAGTGATTTGCAAAACCTAATCGACATTGTTTACATAAACCACAGCTTGAAATGAAACTAACAATACACCTATCTCCCACTTTCACAGAAGATACATTTGGGCCAATTTCTTTTATCGTACCAGCACCTTCATGACCAAGAACTATAGGGGTAGGATAAGGAATTTCTCCTTTCATAACATGAAGATCACTAGCACATAATCCAGCTGAATCCATAGAAATTAAAACTTCTTTATCTTTAGGAGTAGATATTGAAAGATCCACTATTTCTAAATCTGAATCAATTTGATAGAGTACTGCAGCTTTTACCATTTTATTTTAATATTTCTTTGATTACATATCCTATTTCTGTAGGAGATTCTGCTATTATAGCACCACTACTTTTCAAAACTTTAATTTTTTCTTGAGCCAATGCTGATTTTCCAGTTACTATTGCACCTGCATGACCCATTCTCCTTCCAGATGGAGCAGTTTGGCCAACAATGCAAGCAACAACAGGTTTAGAAACATTCGATTTAATGTATTCAGCTGCATGCTGTTCTCTTAATCCTCCAATCTCTCCAATCATAACGATTATTTTCGTATCATTATCTTCTTCAAACATTCTTAAGGTATCTACAAATGATGTACCATGTATAGGGTCTCCTCCTATTCCAATACAAGCGGACTGCCCTATACCTAAATTCGTTAACTGAACAATAGCTTCATATGTTAAAGTACCACTTCTTGAAACTACACCTACTGGACCTGAGCTAACAATCTCTGAGGGAATAATACCAGCTTTAAAATTTTCCTTAGGACAAATAAAACCTGGACAATTTGGACCAATTAGCCTTACTTTTTTCCCTTCAATATAAGACATTACCTTAGTCATATCTTGTACAGGAATACCTTCAGTTATGCACACAATATTTTCAATTCCAGAATCTACTTGCTCAATTATTGCATCAAGAGCAAAAGGAGCAGGAACAAATATCAATCCTAAATTAGCACCTGTTGTATCTACTGATTCTTCTACAGAATCAAATATAGGAACAGAGTCTTCAAAATATGATCCTCCTCTACCTGGGTGTACTGCAGAAACAATAGGTGTGCCATAGGATTTACATTTTGAAGCTTGAAAACTCCCATCTCTCCCTAAGCCTTGGACCACCATCTTAGTTTCAGAATGAATTAAGATTGTCATACTATTCTATCTCCTTGATCTTTTTTGCAGCATCAATTAAATCTTCAGCAAATATTAATTTTATTTTTGAGTCAGTTAATATTCTTTTTGCTTCTTCAGAATTTGTTCCTCTAAAAACTCCTATAATTGAAGGATATTCTTTTTTATTTTTGAGAGCTTCTATTATTCCTTGAGCAGCAATATCACATCTAAGTATTCCACCAAATAAATTCACTAGAATCACTTTAACATCAGAGTCTTCAGTAATTATCTCAAAAGCTTTTTTAATTTTATTTTGATCTGCACTCCCCCCAACATCCAAAAAATTCGCAGGTTTAGTTCCTGCTTTTACAGTAATATCCATAGTTGCCATTGCTAATCCAGCTCCGTTCACCATACACCCTACATCCCCATCATATAATTTTACATAAGACAGATCATGTTTCAGTGCTTCTAATTCAAGAGGATCAATCTGAGTACTATCAAATAAATCGTGAATTTTAGTCTGCCTAAATAATGCATCTTCCTCAATAGATATCTTTGCATCAAGAGCTATAAATTTTTCATTACTTATTACTAGAGGATTAATTTCAATTAAAGAACAATCTTTTTCTACAAATATCTTATAAACTTTCAAAATTATTGATGAAAATTGTTTATACAAACTAGGCTCAATATTTAATTTCTCAAATAATTTTCTAATTTTATACGGAAGTAATTCTAGAAGAGGGTCTCCAAAAATTTTTAATATTTTCTCAGGATTTTTTTCAGCTATTGTTTCTATTTCCATCCCACCTTCAGTTGAAATAATAACTACAGGAGATCCAGATTCATGATCCATTGTTACTGCTAAATATAACTCAGTTTCAATTTCAGTAACTTTTTCAATAAGAACTTTATTTACAGGCAATCCATTTCCAGCAGTTTGATTAGTCACTAATTTCCTACCAATCATTTCTGAAGAAAATCGAAATACATCATCAGAATTTTCAGCTAATTTTACTCCTCCAACTTTTCCTCTTCCACCTGAATGAACTTGCGCTTTAACAACTACTTTACTATTTAATTTTTCCATAACAGAAATAGCTTCTTGGGGATTATTAGCTATTTCTCCTTCAGGAACAGGAATTCCATATTCCTTAAATATATTTTTTGCTTGAAATTCGTGTATTTGCAATTATTTTTCCTTAACTCAATTCAATTATTACTTAATAATAGTAGTAAATTCTAACTCTAAAATATAAATTTGTCTGAAAAAATCGCAAGATTAAGGATAAAACAAACAAAAATTCCAGCTACTACATCATCAATCATAACTCCTAATCCTCCTGAAATTTTTTCAAGATGTTTTATACCACCAATTTTTGAAATATCAAAAAATCTAAAAAGCAAAAAAGCGAAAATTATCCAGATAGATTCTTTAGGTAAAAATAAACACGAAATCCACATACCTGCTATTTCATCTATTACAATTTTAGAGGGATCTTTATCTTCAGGTTTAGATAAATTATTAGAAGACCATATTCCAACAATTATTAAAACCCCAATAATTATGAAATGAAAAAAAGAATTAGATTCTAAAGGAAGTAACAAAAATAAACATAAAGAAAATAAACTTGCAAAAGTACCTGGAGCAAAAGGTATTAATCCAATACCTAGACCTGTAGCAATAATGTTGGATTTATTGTTAAAAAAAACTCTCAATTATCTTAAATAAGGTTTTGACCATTTCAAGCCTTCCAAAGTACCTGAAATTGGTTTATATTCACATCCAATCCACTCTTTATAACCCAAATCATCTATATGTTTAAGTAAATAATTGTAATTGATTTCTCCTGTCCCTGGTTCATTTCTACCTGGATTATCAGCTAACTGAAAATGTCCTATAAATTTTAAATTTTCTTCAATAGTTTTTGCAAGATTACCCTCCATAATTTGCATATGATAGATATCATACTGAAGAAATAAATTCTCGTGATCAACTTCTTTAATTATTGAAATAGCATCGGAAGTTCTATTTAACCAATAACCTGGAATATCTATAGTGTTTATCGGCTCAATAAGAAGTTTAATGTCTTTTTGACTTAAAATAGGAGCAGCAAAATTCAAATTTTCTACTAATGTAGATCTTGCTAAAGAATCTGAATTTCCAGAAGGAGAAATTCCTGCCAAACAGGTTAATCTAGAACAATCAAGAACATCAGCATATTCCAAAGCTAGAAACACTCCATCTTGGAATTCAGACTTTCTCTCTGGATCTACAGCTACTCCTCTATCACCTTGATCCCAATTTCCTGCAGGTAAATCAAAAAGTATCTGTTTTACGTCATTTGATAATAACTCTTCAGCTATATTTTGCTTATTAAATTCATAAGGAAAAAGGTACTCAACTCCTTTAAATCCTGATTTAGATGCCAAGTTGAATCTTTTCAGAAAATCAATTTCGTTATACATCATTGTTAAATTTGCTGCTAACTTCGGCATAATTCTACTCCTAATAAAATAATTATTTTTTTACCACCAAATTTTATTTTCTATATTTTTTTCAATCTCATTATAATTTTTAGTCCATAATCCACTAGAAACATATTTATCTCCACTATCAGCAATCAATAAAACTATTTTTCCTTTTTCCATTTTCTCTGCAACTTTCCTTGCAGCTGCCACAACAGCTCCACATGATATACCTGCAAAAATTCCACATTGAAACAAAAGTTGCTTGGTCCAAAAGAAAGATTCTTCACTACCTACTAATATTCTGTTATCTAATTCATCAAGATTTAAAATTGGCGGAATAAAACCATGTTCAATACTTCTTAATGCTGGTACTACTTCGTCTGGATGAGGTGCTGCTGCAATAATTTTTATTTTCGAATTATATTCTTTAAGACATCTACCTACACCCATCAAAGTTCCTCCAGTTCCAAGGCCAGCTACAAAAACATCCACATCAGGTAAATCTTTTATAATTTCAGGTCCTGTGGTTTCATAATGAGACTGAGGATTTGCAGAATTACCATATTGAAAAGGCATGAATAATTTAGAATCATTTTCAACAATCTTTTTTGCTAAATCTATAGCTCCATTAGTACCTTTTTCTCCTTCAGAGAAAATTATTTCAGCACCAAAAGATTGTAAGATAGAAATTCTTTCTTTACTAACATTTTCAGGCATAACTACTTGAAGATTGTAACCCTTAACACGACAAATCATAGCCAAAGAAATACCTGTATTACCACTAGTAGGTTCTATAATTGTGGTTTCTTGTTTAATTAAACCCTTAGATTCAGCTCCTTCAATTAAATATTTCGCTACCCTGTCTTTAACACTTCCACCTGGGTTTCTACTTTCAAGTTTGGCAAAAAATTTAATATCAGGATTAGGGCTAATACTAGAAATTTCTACAATAGGGGTATTGCCTATAGTATTAATAATATCTTTTGATATTTTTCCATTAATCATATTTCTTAATCTAAATTTTAATGTTAAATTTCAACAGCAGGCATGCCACAAAATTGCTCATAATCTATTAATCCTTTTAACGAAGGATTATCTCCACATAAAGAACAAGAAGAATCTCTTCTTAACTTAATAGTTCTAAATTCCATAGTTAATGCATCTATTAATATCATCCTGTTTTCTAAGATTTCACCTATATCTAAAATAACCTTAATAGTTTCAGTAGCTTGAATGCTTCCTACTAGTCCAGGTAAAGCTCCTACTACACCAGCTTCTGAACAACTTGGAACTTCCCCTGGTGGTGGTGGTTCGGGGAATATACACCTATAGCAACTTTTTCCTGGAATATACGTAGTTACTTGTCCATCAAATAAAAGAATACTCCCATCTACTAATGGTTTCCTAGAATGATAAGAGGCATCACATATCAGGTATCTAGTAGGAAAATTATCTGCTCCATTAATCACGACATCATATTGATTGATAATTTCCATAGCATTCTGAGAATTAATAGGCTCTTCATGTACTTCAACTTTTATATCTGGATTATAAGCTTCTAAAGTTTCCTTAGCTGAAATTACTTTCCTTTTTCCTATATCTTTATTTTGATGCAAAATTTGTCTCTGTAAATTACTTCTATCTACAACATCAAAATCTACAATCCCCAATGTGCCTATACCAGCAAGTGCCAAATAAAGAGCTGCAGGAGAACCTAAGCCACCAGCACCTACTATAACTACTTTAGAATTTAAAAGCTTTCTCTGTCCATTGCTTCCAATATGAGGCATAATTATATGTCTACTATATCTGTCTACTTGATCAGGAGTAAGCATCTTATATTTATTATTTTTATTAGTTTGCATGTTATTTTTAACCTCAACTATCTATATAAATAAAACACCCCATAGTGGGGTGCTATAATTATCTATATTCACAATTAAAAATTTATCATAAACAAGATAATCTGCACCTTGTACAAGGTAAACAAAAATTATTATTTTTACACAAGCAATAAATATTCATCTGATTCTCAGAAGGAAATTGTACATTAATTATTCTATCAATAACACTCAAATTTACTAAATTTAATAATTAAAATTGATTTTTTGAGAGTTCAAACTCTTTATTGATACACTTTCTAGTTGATCGAGAATTAAATTTTCTATAGTTTTCCACATTTCCTGTTGAGAACAATTCCCAGACAATTCACATCCATCAGGAGTATTTATGCATGCAACAGGAGCAACACTAAGATCAAGACTTTTTACTATTTCACCTACAGATATTTCTTCAGGATCTTTATTCAAAGTATATCCCCCACTAGGGCCTCTTTGAGCAAAAATCAATCCTTTTTTTATTAATCTATTAGATATTTGTAATAAATATTGTAGAGGAATATGTTTTTCATTAGAAATATCTTGAGCTTTTGAGAAGACACCTTTAGGTTGATCAGCAAGAAAACTTACCAATCTAATTCCATAATCAACTCTCATTGGTATAAGCATAAAAATTCAAACAACATTTCTAATAAACAGATAGATTATTATACACTTAAAAATATATTTATTCAGCAAGAGTGAAATTAAATTATTATCGATATAAAAAATATGATATCATTCCCTCTGGAAATATTTTAAAGGAGATCCATCAATGGAAAACCCAACACTTATCACTTCTTTAAGAAGTATAAAAGGGAAAAAAGTAAAAAGCCTTAGAGCTGAAGGGCTAATGCCCTTACATGTTTATGGTTTTAGAATAGAATCTTTAAGCCTTGAAGCTCCATATAAAGAAGTCATGTCAATTTTAAAAGAAGCAGGAAGAACTACACCTGTGGTAATCAAAATCGATGGAGAAAAAGACATAATCACTTTAATTAGAGAGGTAAGTCAAGACCCAATAAGTGGAACTGTACAACATGTAGATTTTATGAAAGTTGATGAAGATAAACCTGTAGAAATAGAAGTTCCTGTTTTATTAGAAGGTGAAGCTCCAGGTACTAAAGGTGGAGCAGGTACTGTAACTCAATCAATATATTCTATAGTAGTATCTGCTAAGCCATTTTAAGTTCCAAGAAATCTTATAGTAGATGTATCATCGTTAATTGACTTATCATCAGTTATAAGAATTTCTGACATAAAACTACCAGAAGGTGTTAATTTTGTTGGTGACACAAATGTAGCTTTAACTTGGATACAGCCTCCTAGAGTAATTGAAGAAGTAGTTCCAGAAACTGAAGGACTAGAAGGTGAGGAAGGACTAGAAGGTGAAGAAGGAGCAGAAGGCGAAGAAGGAACAGAATCTGGTGATGAAGAATCTCAAGAAAAAGAATCGTCTACTGATTAATTAAAAAATCTAAAAACTTGAACTTAATTCAATAAAACTCTAATATTCCCTTATAGAAAAAATAAGGACATCCAAAGTGAGTCCTATAATGAATTAAAAATTAAAAACAATCCTAAGTAGGAGTCCCCGTGGAATTACTATTAATTATAGGGCCTGCGCTTGGAGTTGGATTAATCTCAGGTTTAATTGGTTTTTACTTGAGAAATACTTTAGTAACAAAATCTCAAAAAGCTGCTTTCTCAGCATCTCAAGATCAGTTAAGAATAGCAGAAGAGAGAAGCAAAGAAATATTAATTGAAGCAAAAGAAAAAGGGATTCAATTAATTACTGAAACAGAAAGGGAATTAAGAACTGAAAGAAAAAATATCCAAAATTCTCAAAGAAAATTGGATGATTCTCAATCAGAAATAAATATTCAACTAACTGAATTAAAATCAAAAGAAGATAAATTAAAAATTGAGTTAGAAAAAGCAAAAGAGGAAAAAAAAGAACTTGAATCTCTAAAAGAAATAGAAATAGAGCAGATAGAAAAAATATCTGATATTTCTATGAAAGATGCTAAAGAAATCCTATTCAAACGTGCCGAAGAAAACATAAATTTTGATATTAGCAAAAGATATAGAAATGCTGAAATCGAAATGAAAGAAAAGATTGATTCTGAAGCTAGAAATATCATTTCTTCTGCAATACAGAAACTTGCATCAGAAGTGGTTGGAGAAGAAACTGTTAGTTCTGTTTCATTGCCTAATGAGGAAATGAAAGGAAGGCTAATTGGTAGAGACGGTAGAAACATTAGGTCTATTGAAGCTGCTACAGGAGTAGATCTCATAGTAGATGAAGGACCTGAGTCAGTAGCGATATCATGCTTTGATCCTATAAGAAGAGCAATTGCAGTAACTTCATTAGAACATCTAATTTCTGATGGAAGAATACATCCTGCAAGAATAGAAGATATTGTTGAGAAATCAAAAAGGGAAGTCAATAGAACCATAAAGAAAGAGGGTGAAAATGCTATATTTGAAACTTCTATAAAAAGTATTCATCCAGATTTAATTCCTATGATGGGAAGGCTAAAATATCGTTATAGTTACGGAGAAAATGTTCTACAACACAGTATAGAAACTTCACATTTAGCTAGCATGATGGCTCAAGAATTAGGAGCTAAAGTAGAAGTTTGTAGGATTGGAGGATTCCTTCACGACATTGGAAAAGCTTTCACACATGAAATTGATGGTCCTCATGCAGAAATAGGAGCAGATATTGCAAGAAAATATGAAGTAGGAAAAGACATTGAAACTGTAATAAGAGAACATCATGATTCAGAAATGACTACTACTGAATCTTTCATAGTAGCCGCAGCTGATGCAATTAGTGCAGCTAGACCAGGAGCTAGACGTGACACATTAGAAGCATACACTAAAAGGCTAAAAGAAATTGAAGATGTTGGAAATAGTTTTGATGGAGTTGAAAGGTGCTATGCTATTCAAGCAGGTAGAGAATTAAGGGTATTAGTGAACCCTGATGAAATAGATGATATTGAATCAGCTAATATTGCTAGAAAAATAGTAAAACAAATTGAAGAAAAACTCTCTTATCCAGGACAAATAAGAGTAGTAGTAATTCGAGAATCTAGATCTATTGAATTTGCTCAATAGATTACAAATCTATGAACTCTGCAAAGCCTGAAGCTGATTTACATATACATACTTATTATTCTGATGGAGTAATGTCTCCAACTGAAATAATAGAATATGCAAAAAGAAAAAAATTATTAGCAATATCTATCACCGATCATGACACAGTCAATGGGATAGATGAATCTATAAAATTAGCTTCTAAAACAAACCTGATTTTAATTCCAGGTATAGAACTAAGTACCGAATATAAATCAAATGAAATCCATATCTTATGCTATTTCATGAACCATCAAAATAAATCACTTAAAAAACTACTTGAAAAACTTCATGAAGAAAGGTTAGAAAATGCTGAAACAATTATAAAAAATCTTTCATTACAAGGAATAAAATTAAACTGGGACGATATTAAAACTAAAACAAAAAAATCTATCGGTAGACCTCATATTGCCAGAGAAATGGTAAAAAAGGGATACGTAAAAACAGTTTCAGAAGCATTTGAAAATTATCTAAATAATAAAGAAAAATTAAATTTACCTTCTAAAATATTAAACTCCTATGATGCAATAAATATTATTCATGAATCAGGAGGAATTTCAGCTATAGCTCACCCTCATACAGTAATTGATTTAGAAAAAATTATTCCTGATCTTTCAAATGCAGGCTTATCAGGATTAGAAATAAATAATGTTCGATATAATCAATCAAAAAAAAATGAATTCGAACAATTAGCAAAGAATTTCAATCTCATATCTACTGGAGGTAGTGACTTTCACACTGATTATTCAAAAAATAAATTAGGTGATAGTGGTGTGCCATTAAAAACGGTAGAAAAAATGATGCAAAGAGCTATCTCCATTCATCAAGAAAAAGTTGGATGGACTGATCAAAGACTTTTAAAAAATGGTTGAATTGAACCATATTTTTTTTTCAATAATTGGTTATTTTTTAGGATCAATTCCAACAGGTTTGATTTTCGGGAAAATAGTCCTAAAAAAAGATATTTCCAAAATAGGAAATAAAACAATTGGAGCATCAAATATTTTCTATTTATCTAACTTTAAATTTGGTTCAATTTTGTTTGTAATAGATTGTTTTGGAAAAGGATTTTTACCTTTATTGATAACATCAATTATCTACCCATCTTCAGATTTTTTCATATATGGAACTATATTAATCTTATTTATTTTATTAGGTCATAACTGGTCTATGTTTTTGAAATTTAAAGGAGGTAGAGGTCAAGCATTAATTATGGGATCTTTACTAATTTTTAGTATACCTTTGACACTTTTAATGTGTATTACTCTCTTAATATTTTGGATGATTTCAAAAGATGGTGGTTTTTCATGGATTATCACTCTTTTAGTTCTAATGATTACTTCTTTATCATCGATTACAATAATAAATAATTGGATATTAATTATCACTATTGCTATGTATTTAATTATCACTATTATCAAAAGAATAATGGGCAATAATTCAATAAAAGAGTCTATAGTAATGAATAATATATCTAAGAAAAAAATATTTTTTAATAGGCTATTTCTAGACAGAGATATTTTAGAAAAATCATAGATATAAATGAGTAATATTAATATAGAAAAATCTAAAAAATGTAATTTCTGTAATAAGGCATCCACAGATCTTCAATGTAGTAAATCTGGATGTGAAAATTATATTTGCCCTTCTTGTTTAGAGCAAACTCCTGTAGGTGCCAGATGTCCTGATTGTGCTCAAATGAAAAAAAATCCTTTATATGATCCTTCAAATAAGGAATTAGTAATAAGCACTTTTGCAGGAATATTAGTCGCCACATTATCTGGAATAGTTTTCAGTTTGATAATCAATTTTACTGGAAAAATTATTTTACCTGGATTTATCATGCTTCTAATTCCTTTAGCAGCAATTGGTTACTTAACTGGAATTACAATTGAAAGAACTTCAAAATTTAAAAAAAGTACATCTCTACAAATAATAGGTGGAATTTCCACACTTTTAGGTTCTATAATTTACAGTAATATTTTCTTATTTTCGATACCTGGTCTTATAGGATTAATTTTAGGAATCTATTTAGCTATATATAGAATAAGGCCTTAATATTTAAAAACTCGTACATGCTTTAACAATAACTATAATTATCAAAGCATCAATAATACCCATAATAATTACTGTAGGAGTACTACAACCTAAATTAATATTTATTGCTACTGTTCCACAATTTTCACATTTAAGAGTAGTTTTCTTGTTTTCTTCACCACATACTTTACAAATTTGAATTTTTTGGTTCTTAAACATCAAATGTACCTACAAATAAAGATCTTTTTAAACATTTTTGTTTTAGCATAGATATATTCTATAAAATTTTAATCATTCAACACGTAAATAAATAAAATGACTTCATATTATTTCAATAATTCATTTAAATTCCCTACTTTTTCTCATAAAAATTATAATTTTCCAAAACTAAAAAGAATAACTGATGAAAATTCAGGTGAAAGATTTTACACAACTGAAAATGGAGAAAATTATCCTAGTGTTACAACAGTTCTCGCAGCATGGCCAAATCCAGCAATAGAAAATTGGATAAAAAGAGTAGGTGAAAAAAATGCTGAGAATATTAGGAAAGAATCATTAAATTTCGGATCTTTGACCCATGAAATTTTAGAACTTATTTTTAATAACGATTTCATAAAATTAAATAATGAAGATTACACACCTAGAAAATATGGGGGATCCATTGAAGCTGCCGCTTCTTTAGTATCTAGAATAGTTAATTCAGGTGAACTAGGTCCCATTCTAGGGCTAGAATCATCTATCTATGATAATAATTTAAAAATAGCAGGAACATTGGATTTTTTAGCTTATTACAATGGAAAATTAACAGTCTTTGATTTTAAAACAACTAGAAAAAACTTAAATATTAGAATAGACCATCTAATACAATGTTCAGCATACTCAAAAATGTTTTCCAATTACAGTGGAATTCCTGTTGAACAAATAGCAGTAGCTCAAGTAACCAAAATAGGGTTTAACACACAAATTAAGATTGAAAAACCTCAAAATTATTTTCATTTATTTGAACAAAAATTAAAATATTATTACAAAATAAAAAAGGATCTAAATATTAGGTAACAGATTTATTTTGCAGGATTACCTGAACTCCAATTCCAATTATCTGGAGGAAATATATTTTTTCCTTTTATAACAATATTTTCCTTTTCAGAAAGAAACATTTCTTCTGCTGCATCACTCCATTTTTTAAAATGTGGAGTAGTAACATGATACTCAAAAGCAGAAAGATTAGTGTATACCTCATATAGGAAAATATGATTGGGATTTTTAATATCTTGAAAAACATCAAACCTTAGGCATCCCTGCTCTTCATTAACTGATCCTACAGCATCCAATTTTATCTCTCTTATAAAATCATCCACTCTATCTTCTTTAATAACTAATTGAGCATGAATAACATAAAGGTTACTCAAAAATGCATCAGATACAGGCGCATTATTTTTTTTAGAATCCCAGTCTCCTTCAATAGGAAAAATAAGCTTGCAATGTGAAAAGAATGAATTTTCCTCTAAAAAGTCTTTTGATGAATCTCTGAATTTTTTAAAATATTCTTGAGAAAAATGATTATCTACAGACGACAGATCATTAAATATTTCACATAAAGCAATCCTTGAAGGATCTTCTTCATTTTGAATAACATCGAATCTTCTGCAATTTGTTTCATTAATCACAGAAGATTCAGCATTAATTTTAATTTCTTTTAAACCATTAATAATCTTGTCTTTCTTTAATTTCAAACGCACCATATTAATTTCCATAAAAACTCCTTACTATTTCCTATATATTATAAATCGTTATGTGAAAAAATAGATAAATATAATATTATTCTCAAATGATTAATATTAAATCTCTCACAATGCTCTATAAAAATGGTAGAGGAGTAAACAATATAGAATTATCAGTTGAAGATGGTGAAGTGAAAGGATTATTGGGACCAAATGGAGCAGGAAAATCTACAACAATGAGAAGTTTCATGGGCTTTCTTAATCCTTCTCAAGGAACTCTCTCAGTAAATGGAATTAATACTTTAAATAATCCCATTGAAGCAAAAAAAATAATAGGATATCTACCCGGAGATCCACAATTACCAGAAAATCTTAGTTCAAAAAAACTTTTTAAATTTGGGGCTGAATCCAGAGGAGTATCTATTAATTATGCTTTAGAACTAGCAGAAAAATTTGAACTCGATATTAATGAAACTCTAAAAAAATTATCTAAAGGAAACCGTCAAAAAACAGCTCTAATTCTGGCAATTCTACATAAACCAAAAGCAATGATTTTAGATGAACCAACATCTGGATTAGATCCTTTTCATCAAAGAACATTTTTTGAAATAATTCATGAATATGCAAAAGAGGGCACTTCTATATTACTTTCTTCTCATATAATTTCAGAAGTTGAAAAAGGAGTAAAATCTATTGCTGTTATTAAGCAAGGTTCCAAAATATATGATGAAAGCTTTAAATCATTCTCAGAACAAGCAAAGAAAAATAATAAAACTCTAGAAGATGCATTTTTTGAATTCTACGAAAGAAAAACTAACTAATGATAAATTTTTTATTCAACTACTTAAAATATATATTAAATGTAGGAAAGAAATGGATTTTAGTATGGATGTTTGCTCCCGGAATTTATATGCTAATAATCCCTCTTGCTTTTGGAAATGAATCTACAAAAAAAGTACTAATAGATGGTCAAAAAGAAGGATTATCTGGAATGGCTGAGAATCAACTTTTGTTAAACGCCTTTGGAATTGATGATTGGCAATCAATTTGGACTATGGAGGGGTTGATTACTGGTTACATAATGAATCTATTTCTCCCCTTATTAGTTGCAATAGCAGTAATTGGCTTAGTTAACAAAATTGGTGCAAAAGCTGAAGAAGATGGAACATTTGAATTTATTGCATCTCTACCATTTACCAGAACGATGATAATAACTGCTCATTCGATAATCCTAGTACTCTTAGGATTAATTATTCCACTAGTTTGGATTCATTTCATTTATATTCCAACTCTTTTTATGGATGTTAATCTTAATTATGGATCATTGTTGGCTTCTCTATTACAAAGTTCTCTAGGAGGAATAACGTTTGCTGCAATAGCATTAGGACTAGGAGCAGCTACAGGCAAAGCATCATTGAGTTGGGCTGCAGGCATAGGACTTTTAGCATTTGAATGGATTTCTGGGATGCTTGCAAGCAAAAACGTATTCTTTGAATTCATCAAAGACTGGTTTTCATCATTCGGAGCATATAACAATCCATATATTAATGGATTAGATGCAGGAAGCTTATTACTAGTTATCATCAAAACAATAATTTTCCTAATAATAGGTTTTTGGGGATTTAGAAACAGAATCCTTAATTTAAAATAATTACTCTGGAAGTTTTTCTGCAGTTTCCCTCAAAAATGTAATAGTTTTTTCAGATGATTCAGTCATTTGTCCTTGCCCATAATCTTTCATTAAAGGCTCTCCTAAAATTACTAAATTTCCATGAATAATAAAATCAGTATATAAAGGTTCCCTCACAACACATACTTTTGATACCGGAATAGGATTATTTTGATTCTCAAATAATTTCAATTTGTTCAAAATTAATATGTCTCCTAGCACTTCATTATTTCTAAAATTTAAATTCAATTTATTATTAAATCCATATCTATTAGACCTAAACCCTCTACATTTAATTCTTTCTACTTTCTCACCATGTGCTATGTTTTTATGTACTACTTCAATAAATTCAGTCTGTTCTTCGCCAGCAATTTTGCCTAAAGTTTTAGCTAATTCTACTGTTGGATATCTGATGATCGCTACTTCTCTACCGTTTAAGAAACCCCATTTTGCCTCAGAAGATTCAGGAAAATTAGTCTTAAATTCTCCTTTGATTTTAATTCCAGTAAAAGAAATATCACCTATAGAATAGATTTTATTAATCTCAATAATAGAATTATCAGTACAAGAAATAATAAATAATATAATTAATCCTATAAATAAATTTCTCATATGAGGATCTTAAACAAAACAAAAAGTTATCTCAAATATAGTAATCAATATGAATTTCAAAACAATTTGTATCAAAATATCTGATTTATATAAGATATACCCAAGCTAAAGTTTATTCCTGAGAAAAATGAAATTATTGACACAATTTAGAGTTTTAAACTCAATATCAATAAGCAATTTAATTTGGTTAATTGCCATGAGTTTGGCTATTACAATAAGTTGCAATAATGAAAAAGAGAAAATTAATGATACAACTCTACCTTTATTAGAATCTGAAATTACATATCAAGAAAAATCAACTCCAATAGCCACTCAAACACCTCTTCCAGTCACTACCTCAAAGCCAACATCTACTCCTGTTGAATCTTCGACTCCTAGATCAGAACCTACTTTAACTCCTACTCCAAAACCTACTTCAACTCCTACTCCAGAACCTACTTCAACTTCAATAATTAAACCTAAAAAAGAACCAATTCTCAATCTAATTGATGTTCTAACAATAATGAACTTAGAAAGTAATGGAAATTATTCTATTTTTTCAGACTACTTAAAAAATTTAGGAGTAGAGAGTGAAATTTCTACAAAAGATCAGGTTACTTTGTTTCTTCCACCAAATTCTGCTTTCGAAAATTTGAAAACTTCCTTAAGTGAAGATAATAAAAAATCCGTTTTAGGTATGCATATTTTACCTTTCAAATTTAAAGAGAAAAATCTTAAAAAATTTTCTCATGTAGACACATTGAACGGAAATAGTTTAAATATTGAAATAATTGACAGTCGTCCGGTAATTTTTTCTACCTCTACAGATAAAACATGGATTACAAAAGCTAATATTCCAATTAAGAACGGATATATACATGTGATCGATAAAGTAATTTTACCTAAGAATATTTCTTCTTGGGGACAATCTTCTGAATTGATTAATCTAGAATTGTTTAATGAAAAAATCACCAATAAAAATCTTAGAGTAAAAACATTCAAGAATCAGAGTAGTTACTATAATTTTGATGAAGATTTTACACTTACTATAAATTTCGGTAATGAAGGCAAATATTCAGGAAAATATCTATGTAACAATATTTTTGGCAATTATAAATTTTCGAAAAATACTTATTTAAAGATTTCAAAAGGAGCATCTACAAGGATGTTTTGTATACCTCCAAATGATAATGTCGAAAAAAACACTGAAATATTTTGGGACTTTTTATTCACGGAAAACTTAGAAACAAGGATTTCTACTAGAACAGAAGAAGAGGTTTTTTTTAATTCGCCTTCAGGATCAATAAGTTTAAAAATTATTCCCGAAAAAATAATAATTCCAGAACCAACAGAAATTCCTGAAAATACAATTTCATTTGTAAATGGAAATACTCTATTTTCAAGCCCTAACAGTACTATTTTTTTATCAGGAGTTCGCATAAAATCTTCAAACCTAAAAGAAGAACTAAGTAATTGTATGATAGATTGGCAAGACGGTACTATTACAGAATGTAAACTTTCAATAGAAAAAACAGGAAGACAGGAACTAAGTTATTTTGTTGAAGCAATGAAGATCTATGCTGCTAAAGGTGTATATAAACCTATTCTTAAAATTTCCGATATAAAAAATAATCAACATACTACTACATTAGCGAGTATAATTATTGAATAGTTTCCATTAATAATGATTTAAGAAGATGAAAAAAACCTTTTCTATAATTTTAATATTCACTCTCTTGCTCTCGTGTTCACAAAAAGATCAAGAGGACAGTATGCATTACAACTCATTAACAATGGACGCTAAAATGGGCTCTCCTGAAAGAATGGTAATGTCTGATATGAGTATTCCATTATCTGGAAATTCTTCAGAATTAATAGAAAGAAAGATTCAAAAAAATGCTCGCACCCAGATAGAGGTAAAAGATATAAATTTAGCAATATCTAAAGTTGAAAAAATTATTCAAAAATTTGAAGGAGAAATTATCAACTCTAATAGAGGAGGAGCAGATATAGGGAATCCTTATGCAAATATTTCCTTCAGGGTACCAGTTGAATATTTGGAAAATACATTAAAAGAAATATTAAATATTTCCACAAAAGTCATAAGAGAAGAAATATACACTAATGATGTGACAGAAGAATTCATAAATGTAGAAGCTAAATTGTTAAACATGAAATCAACTGAATCAAGATTTCAAGAATTACTCCTAAAAACTGGTAATGTCAAAGAAATTTTGGAAGTCGAAATACAACTCACAAGAATCAGAGGAGAAATTGATGGTTTAGAAGGAAGGTTAAAATATTTAAATCAAACAACTTCTACTTCTAAAATAGATCTAAATATACAACAAGAACCTTCAATCAGTGGAGATAAATGGGGATTTTCTGAATCATTAAAATCTGCTCTTATGAATTTAACATCCTTTGGAAAAGTCACAGCTGATTTTCTAATAAATTTTGTTGTATTTTTACCAATAATATTAATAGTACTAGTACTACTTTTTATTATATGGAAGTTTTCTCCAAAGATATTTAAAAGGAAAAAATAAATTTAATTCAAATTAAGAAAATATTCAAAATGAACTTAAAGTATCTGAATAATTATTTATCTAACAAAAGAAAACTTCTATTAATAACTCTTAATATAGCCTTATTAATATTCGTTTCTTTAGAAGTAATTATTTGGAATAACGTTTCAGATAAAATGACTGAGGAAGAATTGGCACAAGCTAGAAGAGAAGCTATCGACTCTGCGGCTAAAGAAAGAGCTAAGAAAGTCAAACCTGGAATGTCACAAACATATTAATGAAAAAAATAAATAGAAAATTCCTCTTAGGAACCTCTTTCCTTACAGTGATAATTATTTTATCCATTGTCTATCAAACACAAATAATAAAAATATTTACTCAAAAAAAAGAAACTTCAGATCTTGATAATTTAAAATGGCTAGACGAAATGAAAAAACAATCCTATGAAGAATCATTAATTACACCAAAACAATAATTTTCCTTATCTCAACACAATTATTTATGATGAAATCATGAAATATTTTAAATGGCATGGAATTCCAGTATCAATTCCAGAAAGTAAGAAAGAATGGTTATTAATCGTTGTGCCAATTATCATTATAGACATATCTTTTTTAGTAATTGTTATATTCTTTTTGTTGAGATAAGTAACTTCATATTATGAAAAAAAGTAATTAAAATTTAAAATTATCAAAATAAAAACTAAAGAATATCAATAATGAAAATCACAAAGGTCACACCATTATTAATTGATGAGTATTTACTAGTAACCATTGAAACTGACAATGGGATCATAGGAATTGGAGAATCAGGTGCCTGGGGATATCTAGAGGCATCAAGCGTTGCTATAACAAAATTTTCTGACTACCTTATTGGTAAAAACCCATTACTTATTGAGCATCATTGGCAATATATGTATAGATTTTCTCATTTTAGAGGTTCAGCAATTATGGGTGCCATAAGTGCCATAGACATAGCACTTTGGGACATTATGGGGAAACATTTTGATGTCCCTGTATATCAACTCTTAGGTGGAAAAGTACGTGATAAAGCTAGAGTATATTACCATGTTTTCGGTGATACAAAAGAAAAATTGATTTCTGGAATTTTAGAAGCGAAAAAACAAGGTTTTACAGCAGTAGGCCATCTTACACCATTTCTAGACGAAGATAGATCTAAAAGATATTTCAAAACACACGCTGATAAAATAGAAGATGCAATAGAAACAGTAAAAAGTTATCGAGAAGCTGTCGGCAATGAAGTTGATTTATGTATTGAGATTCATCGTCGTTTAACCCCAACTGAAGCAGTGCAATTGGGAAGAGGCATTGAAAAATTTATGCCCTTTTTTTTCGAAGATCCTATAACTCCTGATAATTTTGATGAAATGGCCTATGTTGCTGAAAAAATTAATATTCCAATAGCCACAGGAGAAAGATTTACATCATTATGGGAATTCCAGATGGCATTATCTAGAAATTCTGTTCAATATATTAGGCCAGACGTCTGTCTAGTAGGCGGAATATCAGGAGCAAAAAAAATAGCAGCTTTAGCAGAAGCACATCACGTAGGAGTTGTGCCTCACAATCCTTTATCACCAGTATCTACTGCAGCATGTCTCCAAATAGCAGCCTCATGTCCTAATTTTGCTATACAAGAATACCCTTTAGGAGAACACGAACCACCAAAATCCAAGATGATATCAGGGGCACCTATTCATGATGGAAAAGGATACTTACTATTACCTACAAAACCAGGAATAGGTGTAGAACTAAAAAGAAATGCTATAAATGATTGTCCTCAAAGAGTTAAAAAAGTTGAAACAAGACTTCATGAAGACGGCTCAGTAATAGACCAATAAAAAACCAACTATTAAGCATATAAGATCTTTATTATGATCCTGGATTTTCTATATCATATATAGTATTTGAGCATCTGATCTTAGAATCTTCAACATTATAACCTGGACACATCAATATCATGTTTCCATAAATCACATAAGTCAAATATTTAGGTTTTGGCTGACCATTTCCTGCATGAGTATTACCAAGTCTTTCAGCTAAAAATTGACGATGCTTTAAATCTGGTTTCCATAAAGCACAATCCTTATCAATGCAACCATCTTCTCCAGTCGCATTTTCTACATATTTTGTTCCCATTTCAACCGCATCAGAGTGATTAGCATAAAATCTTATTTCATAATCAATCTTTTGATCATCAGGATCGAGTTTATTCTTAATAAATCCATAAAAAGCTGATGTTGCTCCTGGGAGTTCATCTACTTTGTATTTCTTACTTTTTTTGAAACCTACTGATTTAAAGTCTTCAATCGAAAAAATTCTGTCTATATCAGTAACTTGGTCTACCAAAGGAATTTCTTCAGTGGTTTCCTCAGAAGAACAACCTAAAATTACAATTATAGACAATGATATAAGTAGTATTTTCTTCATATATGTACAAATAATATAATTTTTATATATTTTATCACAAAAAAAATAATGAATTATATATGATGTATATTATGGGATTAAAAAAAATAAATTTTAAAGAGATTAGTTACTTTATAGGATCAATAGGTTTGGGCATAGTACTTGGATTATCTCTCTGCAAAATAATTTCAACACTGTGAAATTATTACAAGAGTTATTATGACTATCCGTTTTGATCAAAAAGTTATCTTATTAACAGGTGCATCATCATGTAACCCTGATAAGCAAATGGGATTTGCTGGAGAAACTGTATGGAGATTTTTTAAGGAAGGAGGCACTGGGGCAGTAATCACCGATGTACAAGATGAATTAGGAAAGATTTCGAATGATTCAATTAATAAAAAAGGTTATAAATCATTTTACATTCACTTAGATGTAACGAATGAATTAGATTGGAGAAAAGTAATAGAAAAAACATTATATGAGTTTGGAAGAATTGATTATCTAGTTAATATAGCAGGCATCATGGATCCAGAATCTATCGAAAAAACTTCATCTGAAAAATGGCAGAATGTTATTGATATCACCCAAAAAGGAACTTTCTTGGGTACTAAATCAGTAATTCAAGCAATGAAAAATACAGGAGGTTCAATAGTTAATGTATCATCTATGGCTGCATTAAGTGGTTCAGGAACATATGGTGCAGCATATTCAGCTTCAAGAGCTTCATTGTTAAATTTCACCAAATCTTCTGCACTACAGCTATCAAAATATGGAATTCGTGTTAATACCATATTACCTGGATGGGCTCGTACTCCTTTCACAGAACATCTTTACAAAGAAGATAAATTAAGAGAATCCAGAGAAAATCAAATTCCTCTAGGGAGATGGGGTGATCCTTCTGAAATTGCTGCAGGAATATTATTTTTGCTCTCAGATGATGCTAGTTATATCACGGGATCTTCAATAATAATTGATGGAGGAGTGACATCTACAAACTTTCAACTTCAAAACCAAGAAAATTAAAAATAATGAATTATATAAAACTATATTTAGATGATAAAAGAAAACCTCTTTTGATAACTCTTAATATTTTATTAATAATTTTTATATTTTTTGAAGTAATGGTTTGGAATCAAATAAATGGTCTAATGACCGAAGAAGAGTATAGAGAAGCTAGAAGAGAATTTTGTGCATCACAATCAACGGTCAACTCTATGTCATGTAGAAAACCTTCTTGATTGATGATTAAAGTACTTAGAAATCAAAACCATAAGTAACTAAATAATAAACTGCTATAACAAGTGAAATTCCTATTCCAATAGCAAATGAGTTAAGCACTTGTTTCTTGTCATTATTATTTTTCTTGTCATCACTCATATATAAATTTTACTACAATCTTCTATCATCATCGTCCAAATAATTCCTATTTACAATTTTGATCAATAACATCAGTGGGAGAGATAGCTTTAGTCCCATCTTTAGCTTTCCAAGAAGTATCCCACATGTTTATCATTCCAAACCATATACCTAAACCATCTGAAAAAAGATTATTTGTACTGAAGAAATCCTCAAAAGATAAATTATCAGAAGAATTATTCAATAATTCTTTTAAACCAATTTCTTCCATAGTTACATCAGGGAAAAACCAAAAGTCTTTTTCATAAATTCTTTTAGATAATTTTTGTCCCTGACTAATCCAAATATCATTTGATTGAGAAGAATCAAAATCTTTAGTTATTCTAGCAAGTGAAACCATAGTTAATGCAAAATTACAATTCTCTTCTTGATTTAACCTTTCTGACAATCTAGTAATTTGCAGTTGTTGATAACCAACTCCACCAATTCCAATAAGTAGTAAAAAAAATATTATAAATAAAGAAGTTTTTGTCATACTTTAAGCACAATCTGATTGATTTCCATCAGCTCTTTTCCTGAAATTCACGTCTATAGGATCTCCTTTATTAACACTACTAAGTTTGATTTTTGTTTCTTCCCACATGTTTCTCCACACATCAGGATCTCTTAATTCTGAAGTAGGATCTTTTTTACTTCTTGCTACAAAACCAGGAAAAGCTTCCCTTCCTGTATTTTGGCCAGTGGGATTATACCTTAAATCAAAACTCCACCTTATATTTTCACTTACATTAGACAATGATCCATGAACTGTTTTTTTATTTAAAATCACAATATCTCCTCTATTTAATGGAACAGGGACAGCTCCATCTTCATCAAAAAGATGAGTTGGAATTTGCATTACCCCCTTAATCCCAAAATCACCACAATGAGTTAATAGCCCTCCTTTGTGACTACCCGGAACTACCTTCAGGGGACCTGATTCCACAGGGGCATCTAATAATGGAAACCAAACCGTTAACATGTTGGTATCATCAGCATCATCACTAACTACTCCTTGATCTTGGTGCCAAGCAGTAGCACCAACAGAAACCTGTAAATTATAAGTTTTTGGTAACAATCTTTCTGGAGGTTTTATTCTTACATGTTGTACTGGATTTGAATATATTTCAGGTCCAATAATGGATTCTACAACGTCTAGGATTTGTTCATTAACAAAAGCATTAAAAACAGCAGGACCAAACCAACCAGAATAATCCATAGTCACATCACTTGGAGCTGGTAAGGAAAAATCGAAAAATCCTCCATGGGATTCACCAGTTTCTTGCATAATTTTAGTTAATTTTTTAGCAAAGGAGAGGTTTTCAAATTTAGATGAAATTTTTCCTTCTTCAAATAATTTTTCAGCAAGAGAATTTAATACACCTTTATATTCTTCAATAACAGGATCAGTTACTTCCTGAGGGTCAAACACATTACTTAAAGGCAAAAAACCAAATTCATTAAAATAATCTAATTGATCTTTAGATAATAAAGCCACAGATTTCCTCCTAATTATAATATTTCATTTTTTAATAATAATAGATATTAATTATTCTTTTAAGTTTTTTTTTAAATGCTTAAAAGTCTAAATTTTCTAGAAATGAAAAATATAAAGAGACGGATCATGATTAAAAATACTGAAGAAAGTATTATTGTATTTAAAATTCCAAAAATTTCGCCTGACCAACCACCAATCAGGAATCCTAATCCGGTTAATTGAACGAATGTAAAGAAAAGCCCAAGTACTCTTCCTCGATAAAAATTATCTGCTAAATTTTGAAGTAAAATTATTATTACAGTCCACCAAATTACATGAAAAATCCCACCTATGACAAGAGAAATTATAGATGTTAGAAGATTATTTGAGATTACAAAAAGAATCATAGAAAGAGAATATAGTGTTATGCTAATTACAATAGCTCTAGAATTTCTAAACAAATTCGGAAAAAGAGCCAAAAATATACATCCAATCATCCACCCAATACCTTCAGATGCAACTAAGATACCATAACCTGACTCACCTATTTGAAGAACATCTCTAGCTATCTTGGGTATTAAAGGCTGAGAAACACCCCAAAAGAAAACAGTAGCACTAAGAATTAAAAGTACCCTTATATTTATATCATTAAAAGCATATCTCAATCCGTCTTTTAAAGATTTATTTTTTACTTCTGCAATTTCATCTTGTTCAAAAGGTGGATTTTTAAAATTTACGAATAATAAAACTGCAAAACATAAACTTATTACATAAATCAATGGTAAAGACCAAAAAAGCTTTACTATATCAACTGATAGAAAAAGTATTGCTATTAATATAGGACCAACAGAACTAAGAAAACTATTAATAAATTCCGTAATCGAATTGCCTAAAGTGATGTATCTTACTCCAACAATATCAACAAGCAAAGTTCTTTCTGCAGGTGCTTCAATGCTTTCTTGAATTCCAATCAAAATTAAACAGAAAGCCATGATATACATTACATAAAATTCAATCTCGATTGAAAGTGCGAGAAAAAAGATAATAATACATATTGATAATCGAGTAATTAAAAAAATCAATTTTCGTTCATATTTATCTGATAATTGTCCTCCTTTCGGACCACAAAAAAACATTGTTATAGATGGAATAGCAGCAAATAATCCTACAAAAAATGTAGAATCAGTCTCTTCTAATATATACCAATTTATAAGTAAACTTCTGATTATCCATCCAAGAAATCCAATAGAATTAGCAAAAACAAGAAATCGAAAATTATAATTTTTTAGTAGCTTCATTTAATTAATTTATATAAAAAATTATTAACCTGTACGTCTTCGAATTTTCAATTTTTTATATGGCTTCACATAGTAATGCTTAATAAATGTATCAATTGTAGGCATACCAATTTTTTTCCTGTAACGATTTTCTAAACTTGTCCAAGGACAATCAAGGATCTGAGAAAACCCTAAGTAAAGAAGCCAAGTAAGCAAGGGAAGCGAAATATACCACGAAGCATTAAATATCAAAAAAGGTATTGAGGCTAATATCGCAACAATATAAAAATGATGAGAAGATACCACCAAAAATAAAATCAATTTATCTAAGTTCCTAGAAGTATTACTCATAATTAATCAATAGTTTACCAATGAGATTCTAATTTAGATGGATTTGCCTATTTAATCAATTTTTTTTGTTAATTGGGAATTAATCCTAAAATTAATTGAAAAAGATATACAAAAAATAAAATTTTAAAAATATTAGAAAAAATGCCTAAAAAAGTTATTTTCCATTTTTTATTTTTGTATTTAATAATCACTAATAATTTATTTAATATTTTTTTTAACGAATTTTCCAATACTCTTAATAGCTTGTTTTGATTCTAAAAGAAAATCATAATGATTGTGCCATCCGTGAAACATTTCTGGCCATTCTTCAATTTCTACAGGAGATCCAAGCTTTTTAGATTTAACAAAAAGTCTCTGAGAATCACTAAGCATAACTTCAGATTTCCCTACTTGTATTAAAGTAGGAGGCAATTGAGACAAATCACCAAAAATTGGAGAAGCTAAAGGATTAGAAAATTCTTGCCCTTGTAAATAATCTTCAGCCCAGGACTGAAGAAATTCTTTTTTAATCACAGGATCAATAATATTTTTTGATTCATATGTATCACCAGATTGAGAAAGATCTGTCCAAGGGCTCAACAATACAGAACAAGCAGGATATGATATAGAATTTTCTTTTAGAAATAATAAAAGAGCTAAAGCTAATCCTCCTCCCGCAGAAATACCCCCTACACATAATTTTTTAGGTAAAAAACCTTTAGATAAAATCCAATTGTAAATATCAACAGTATCTTCTATTGCTGCAGGAAAAGGGTTTTCAGGAGCTAAACGATAATTTATAGAAAAAACTTTAGATTCAGTCTCATTTGCTATCCAAGATGCCAAAGAAAACGATGATTCAGCAGACCCCATTGTGTATCCCCCTCCATGAATGAAAAAGAATAGCCTGTCAGTCTTAGAATTTGGCATAGTAACCCAATAGCATAAATTATCATTAATTTTCTCTTTCTTTATTAAAGCTTCCTTAGGAGGAGGAATTGCATTATGTTCTAAATGTTTTCTTCTTAAATCAACAGGTAAATTTATATCGATAGGATTATCAAGTTTTTGATTGATGATATTTTGTAACTCTTTACTCGCCATAATTCTAATTTCTCAACAATTTATAATACGTTATAAAATTTCATTGAAAAAGAAAATCTTTTACAAATTTAAGATTAAATGGTTGACAAATTGAAATTTGTTCTGCTATAATATATTGCACGTTCGAATTTTTTCGGACTTTTTTTTTGCCCTCTATTGATCTTTTAATCCCTTTATATTGATATAATAAATCCAATGAAATATTTATTGATTTCTATAAGTCTATTAATTTTTTTTCATATCTCATGTGAAAACGAAGATTTTGTATCAAAAACAAATGAAAATTCTTCAGAAATTTTATCCAATAAAAATCAGAATAAAGAAATCATTAAGAAAGATGACATATCAAAGCCCAGTTTAGAAATTCAAAGCAACGAATTAAATAATACTAGTAGTAAATTTATAAAAATTACTAAAAAAGAAATTACTGTTACTCCAACAATAGTTCAAATAGCCCAAAATACTCCTAATCCTCTTCTTATAAAATCTGAGCAGTTACCTGATTTAATTAAAACTCCTGAAAAAAATATTATTCCTACTAAAATACCGAATGTGATTCATACGCCAACACCAACCATTATAAAAAAAACTTCTCCTCCTCCAAAAATTAAACCCATTCCAACTAGAAATATCAAATTTGTTCAAACTGAAAATTTTAAATTAATTGCTACGCACACACCTACTCCTACTGCTACTCCATATCCTGAAATAAGATTAATATTTGGCAATACAATTATCGGAATTGTTAATGAATGGTCATCATTAAAAGGAGGATTCGTTGAAAGGCAAGACACAACTGTTGATATAACTGCAAAAATTTCTTGGGGAGATTCAAAACTTGAAGAATTTGAAGACTTAAATATTGAGTGGGAAGGATTCACTTTATCTAACATGAAAAAAGGTTACTTTAAAGGACGTCATATATATACTGATGAAGGAGATTACAATATAAAAATCATAATAATAACTGAAACTGGAAAAGAATTTTTGATCGAAGGGAAAGCATTAATAAATTTTTATAATTAATTTTGAACAAATTAAAATAAAACCATAAAATTTATTATTAAATATTAAATTGGGGATATAAATATGAGTAATTTTGATTATTTCGTTTTTGTAGGAACATATACAAAGCCTATGTGGCTAGAAACACATGAAACAAGTGAAGGAATTTATACTCTTGAATATAATTCTTCTACAGGTGAATTAAAACAAAAATCTTCAACAAAAAGTCACGAAAACCCCTCATTTTTAGCTATTCACCCTAATAAAAAATTTCTTTATTCCGTAGGAGAAAATCAAGGAGGCACAGTAAGTGCTTTTAATATCAACAAACAAAATGGTGAACTTACTTTTATAAACTCTGAAAGCACAAAAAGTATTGGTCCTTGTCATCTTTCTGTAGACTCAACAGGAAAATATTTATTTGTTGCAAACTATAGTGGAGGAGCATCTACTATGCTCCCAATAAATGAAAATGGAAGCTTAAAGCCAGCTTCAAGTTTTATACAACATACTGGTTCAAGCATTAATCCTGAAAGACAAGAAGGACCTCACGCTCATTCTATAAATATAGATCCACAAAATAACTTTGCTCTAGTTCCAGATTTAGGTTTAGATAAAATTCTGATTTTCAAAATCAATTTTGAAAAAGGAAAATTGGAACCTAACTCAATTCCATATGGAATTGTTGAGCCTGGATCAGGACCTCGTCATTTAGATTTTCACTCCTCAGGCAAATTTGTATATGTTCTTAATGAAATTAGTGCCACTATTACTGCCTTTTCTTATGATCACAATACTGCAGAAATGAAAGAAATTGAAACAGTATCCACGCTACCAGAAAATTTTTCAACACAAAGTTGTGCTGACATACATATCTCAAAAGATGGAAAATTCCTTTATGCTTCCAATAGAGGACACGATAGTATAGTTATTTTCAGTATCAATCAGAACAATGGAAAAATGGAATATGTAGCTCATCAATCCACCTTAGGAAATATTCCAAGAAATTTTGGAATTGATCCAAATGGAAATTTTATTTTAGCCGCTAATCAAGATTCTAGCGATATTTATAGTTTTCAGGTAGATAAAGACCTAGGATTATTGTCTCCTACTGGATTTAGTATAAATATTCCATATCCCGTATGTTTAAAGTTTTTAAAAAAATAAAAAACTTAAATAATGCCTAAATTATCTTTTAAGGATTCTATAGAACTAAGAGACATCTTAATCCCAGATGATTCATCTAATTTTTTTATTAATGTAAAAAGCAAAACTCATATTGGAAGGATACGAGATGAAAATCAAGATAATTTTAGCATCTTATTACCTCCTAAAATTCCTGAAGGAGTTTTAGGAATTATATCGGTAGCAGATGGATTAGGTGGTCAAAAAGGAGGAGCAGAAGCAAGTAAAATTGCAGTAAAATCTTTAGAAAAAACTTTAAATTATTCTGCTTCAACTAGATCTACAAGAGAAATGCTTAAAAATGCTTTTGATTCAGCTAATCACTCTGTATTCTCTAAATCTAAAAATCCTAATTTGTCTGGTATGGGTACTACTTTAACTACTGCTGTAATTACTAGTAATGGGGTAACTATAGGTCATGTAGGAGATAGTAGAGCATACTTATTTAGAAACTCAAAACTTTATCAAATGACTAATGACCATACATGGATAGCAAATCAAATTAATCAAGGAAAGTTAACAAAAAAAGACGCAAAAATTCATCCTAAAAAAAACATGTTAACAAGAGCAATAGGAATCAAGAATAATGTTGAGACAGATTTAGTGAGTTTTTCTTTAAATAATAACGACACATTATTAATTTGTTCAGACGGATTACATGGACAATTAAAAGATTCTGAAATAATTAACATCTTAAATAAAAAAGATCCTGAAATCATTGTTGATTCTTTAGTAAAATCTGCAAATAAATCAGGAGGAATTGACAATGTGACCGTATTAATCGTTAATTTTAGTTCCCAAAATCCCATAAACCAAGCTCCTTATGGATTTCTTTCTTTATTTACTAAAGAAGAAAAAAAATCTCCTATTAAAAAAACTTTAGATAGGCTAGGATCATATACCGACCTCGAACCTTTGAATAAATTAGTTTCAAGAAATATTTATAAAACTTGGGATCATACACTTAAAAAACAAGTAATTGTAAAAACAGATCTAAATATTGAAAATAAAAATCTAAAAAACCAATTTGATATACATAATGAAGCTAAATGTCATTCAAAAATTAATCATCCAAATATCGTAAATTTAATAAATTATAAACTTGAAAACCAACCACCTTATTTAGTCCTTGAATACTTAAGTGGAGGCTCACTTAAAGAAAAAATTACTGCAGAAGGACCTCTAAAAACCTCTGAAATGATTCTTATTACTAAAGAAATAATTAAGGGTCTAGATGCCATACATCAAAAAAACATAATACATTGTGACTTAAAACCAGAAAATATTCTATTCGATCATCAAGGAGTTCCTAAATTAATAGATTTTAGTTTAGCTAGAAATATAAATAAAAATAAAAATATTTCTAGAACAGGCTCAGTACTATGGGTATCTCCAGAACAATGGCATGGTCAAAATTTAGATATTAGATCAGAAATTTATACTCTTGGAGGATTAATGTATTTCATGGTTACTGGTCGTTTCCCATTTTCACCTGATTCTTCAGCAGAGAATGAAAAGGATTCAGTTAGAGAAAAACATCTTTATTCTTTTATACCCAAAGCAACTTCATTAAATAATCTGATTCCAATAAACATTTCTTATTGCATAGCAAAATGTTTAGCAAAAATTCCAGAAAGGAGATTTCAAAACACCAAATCTTTAATCAAACATTTAGATACCTATCAAGATATTTCGTTTGATCATAAAGAATGGAAATTTTTTAGTAAACCCAACTCATTCAGTTAAAGGCCATTCCTTAATTCCATCTTGGGGCTCATATCCAACTACTTTCTTAGCATTAGATATATCTCTGAATCTACCTTTATTGTCAGAGACCGCATAAATAACTTCAAATTTTACTTGATCTATTTTATTAACACTTTTTTCTACTATCTGATTTAAATCTCTATGACTACAATATACTGCTGCATGAGCTGAACTTTCAGGGATATTTTCTTTTGTTACCCTACCTATTCTTATACAAATAACAGACATTTTATGTTTATCAGAATATAGCCTACCTAAAGTTTCTCCCCAAATTTTTGATGCGCCATATATATCACCTGGCCTTGGTGGATCAAAATAATTAAGAATTCTTTTTTCTTGGCTTTCTAAATCTTTCCATCTTGCATCTATAGCAGACTTTATTGGCTCTTCTGATGTATAAAAACTCTGAGTTGCACCAGAGCTTGCAAATATGAAATTTTTTACCCCAGCTGATCTAGCAGCTTCAAAAACATTATAGCAACCAATAATGTTTGTATCTAAGTGTTTGTTCCAATCGTCATTTTGACCTAAATAAGCTGAAAAATGAAGCACAACATCTATGTTTTCAAAAGCAGGCTTGATGTTTTCTAAATTTTTTATATCCGCCACAAATGATTCAACAACATCTACTTTTCTTCGATTTAGTGCTCTAATTTTATGACCTTGACCAAAAAGATGACAGCCTACCATTCCACCGATTAAACCACTCATCCCTGTGATTAAAATCCTCTTTTTTTTAGTCATAACTTGAATCTCCAAAGCTATATTATCCAAAAAAATTATATTTTAATGTATCATTCTATAAGAAATTTAATTTTTCTATAATGATTTATTTTGATCACGCATTATAAAAGGGAAAAAACAATGAAAAATATTTTTTTATTTATTTCTATCTTGAGTTTGATTATTTTCACTGGTTGTAGTTTTTCTAGTGATGAAGAAGACAAGTTATCTAAAAATGATTTAGATGCTACATCTGCAGCATTTGAAGAATCAAGACTAGGCTTTAATATTGATCCCGATATTTTAAAAGAAATTGAAAAGGACTTGATTTTTAACCCCACTATGAGCACAGATGTAAATTTTGGATTCGATACCCTTAGGACAACTATGAGGATGCTCCAACATACTTATTGGGTTATGAAAGAAGCTGATACTTTAAAAGAAAAATTAAAGATAGCAGATGTTGAAATAATAGAAGATGTAATTGTTCCTGCAAGAGAGAAAGGTGTTGACCTTTGGGGACATGGTTATATTGCAATGAGTGGGGGCCAAGGTTACGTATCTATTGATAAAGATAATATTGTTGTAGTTTTTAGAGACACTGATTCTGATGATGGCTGGGAAAAAACATTGAATATGCTTACCGATGCTCGTGCAACAACAAAAAAATTATCTCATATCATGGAACCAGGGATAGGCACTTCAGATAAATATAAAGATATAGGAGTTCACGAAGGATTTTTAAGTGAATATCAACTTTTTCATGACGAAGTACTTGAATATGTAAATAGATATCCTGATAAAGATATATATGTGGCAGGTCATAGCCTGGGAGGAGCATTAGCTACCCTTGGAAGCTTTGATATTGCAGCTCATACTGGTAGACATGTTACAACAATTACTTTTGGAGGACCTAGAGTAGGAACTGCAGAATTTCGAGCTGCTTTTGAGGAATTAGGCATTAATATGTATCGAGTAGTAATGGATGCAGATCCAGTTGCAAGAGTTCCTGGATTCTTTATACCTTATGAACATGTAGGTAGGTTGCTTCAACTCCACAATACAGGAGATCTATTCAAGCCAGAAGAAATGAATACTGCAATCCTGTTCGATGAGAGAGATTTCACTGATCATTATAAGAGTACTTACTATGGAGGAATTATTAGTCTATTTGCAATATGTCAGGAACATCCTGGTGAATGCAAGGAAACAAAACCTTTAGAATTAGCTAAAGCTGAAAGAGATTCTCAAGAAAATTTTTGGGACCAAATACCTTTAGAAAAAGTAAATTTTCCTGTAGACAAATTACCTCTTGATAAAATTCCACTCACTAAACTAGTAGATTTAAAAGACAGATTATCTTCTCTATCTGAAAAAGTTAAAGCTGATCCACCTTGGAAAAAAATTCCTTGGGATCAAATACCAAAAGATATTCCACCAATTCCTGTAGACGAAATTCCTTGGGAAGAATAACTTAATTTAAGGCTACAGAATATCCTCCATCTACAGGGATAAATGTACCTGTAACAAAATCAGAGGCAGCGCTTGATAAGAAAACTGCTGTACCTTCAAAATCTTTAGGAAAACCCCATCTTCCTGCAGCAGTTCTATCAGTAATAATTTTTTCTTTTTCAGGGTATTGTTCCAAAAAACCCTTAGTCATTTCAGTAACAATATAACCTGGAAGAATCGCATTTACTTGAATATTGTATTTTGCCCAACCTAGTGCACAACTTTTTGTATACTGAACAACTCCCCCTTTGCTTGCTGCATATGCTGAAGCATAAGGGCTACCAAAAATCGAAGTCATTGATCCTATATTAATTACCTTCCCAGATTGCTGTGATTTGAAATAAGGAAAAACTTCTGACGACATATAATGCATACTTGAAAGATTCGTTTGAATAACTTGGTCCCATTGCTCTGTAGTCAATTCTTGAGGCTCTTCAGTTCTGATATTAGTACCAGCATTATTCACTAAAATATCTAATTTTCCAAAAATTTTGCTAGTTTTCTTAACAGCATCATTTACAGATCTTCTATCAGCAACATCACAAATAATTATTTCTGCTTTTACTCCTAATTTTTGAATATCATTACGAGCTAATTCTGATTTTTCTTTATTCCTTGCAAATATTGCTATATCACATCCTTGTTTTGCTAAACCTAAAGCAATACCTTTTCCGATTCCACCATTTCCACCAGTAACTATAGCCACTTTACCTGTTAGATCAAACAAAACATTCTCCTTTCTTTATTAATATTCTCAACAATGATTCTTGTTAAAAATAAGTGTATTATTATCAACTATCAAGAATATCATTAATATAAATTAAATTTAAGGAATTTAATGCCTAAACCTCAAGCTTTATCTGGAATGAAAGTATTAGATTGTAGTCAAATACTTGCTGGTCCCTTTTGTACTATGATGCTAGCTGATATGGGTGCAGAGGTTATAAAAATTGAGAAACCCAATGGAGGAGATGATACTAGAGGATGGGGACCTCCATTTATTGCTGGAGAATCTGCTGCTTTCCTTCAATTAAATAGAAATAAAAAAAGTGTTTCTCTAAATATTCAAACTGAAAAAGGAAAGGAAATATTTTTAAAATTAATCTCAAAATCAGATGTATTTGTAGAGAATTTTAGACCAGGTTCACTAAAAAAATTAAACCTTGATTACGAGGATATAAAAAAAGTAAATCCTAAAATTATACATTGTTCTATTTCTGGTTTTGGAAAAACAGGACCATATTCTAATAGAGCTGGTTTTGATTTGGTAGCTCAAGGAATGAGTGGATTAATGAGTATTACTGGAAACCCTGATTCTCCTCCAGTAAAAGTAGGAGTTCCAATATCTGATTTAAATGGAGGAGTATATGCAATGTATGGAATATTAAGTGCATATATCCATTTGCTAAAAACTGGAGAAGGTCAGTATATAGAATCCTCACTACTTGAATCTTCTCTAGCTTACACGGTATGGGAGAGTAGTATATATTTTTCAACTGGAGAAATACCTTCTCCTATGGGGTCTGCTCATCGTCTATCAGCTCCATATCAATCCTTAAAAACAAAAGATGGTTATATAAATATTGGGGCGCCCAATCAAACAAATTGGGAAAGACTTACCATATCGATTAATAGAGAAGATTTAATGAAAAACCCTAAATTCAAAGGATCACCTGAAAGACTTAAAAACAGAGCCTTATTAGAAAAAGAATTAGAAAAATCATTCACAAAAAAAACTACACAAGATTGGATGGAAATTCTTGAAAAAGCAGGAGTTCCAGCAGGACCAATTTTCAACATGAAAGATGTATGGAACAATGAACAGGTAAAATCTAGAAATATGGATGTGTTGCTAGATCATCCAACTGCAGGGACTATACATAATATCGGTATTGCTACTAAACTAAGCAAAACTCCTGGAGTTATACATTCACCAGCTCCTCTACTTGGGCAACACACTTCAGAAATTCTTAACCAATTAGGATATGAAAAATCAGAAATTGAAGAACTAAAAAATAATGGAACTTTAAAATGATTAACAAGGAGGAAAAATGCGATTTGCATTAGCAGGATTTAATCACGAAACAAATACATTTCACAGTATACCTACTGAATATGAGAATTTTGAAAAAAGTGTGATGTTAAGAGGAGAAGAAATAACTAAACTTTATGAGACTCCTTCTTCAGTAGGTGGATTTTACCAAGCATCTCGAGATTTGGGTTTTGAAATTGTTCCTTTGATGTTCGCACAAACTGGTCCTCTTGGAACAATAACATCAGATGCATTTGAAAGAATTTTAGGTGAAATATTAGATTTAATTGAAAACAATGGTCCTTTTGATGCAATACTTTTAGATCTTCATGGTGCTGCAGTTTCAGAAGAATTTCATGACATGGATGGTGAAATTACAAGAAGGGTAAGAAATCTCGTAGGGCCCGAAATACCTATTGGTATTAATCTTGATATGCATGCAAATGTTTCAAAGAAAATGGTAGATAACACAGACATTACAACCGTTTACCAAACAACACCTCATCTGGATGCAGATGAAAGAGGTTATCACTGTGCAGAGTTAATCTACAAAACTGCAAAAAAAGAAATTGTTCCTGTTCAGTGGATTGAAACTCCTCCACTCATAATTAATATAGTGAATCACAATACTGATGAAGATCCAATGAAATCAATTCTCAACGAATCTAAAAAATTATTTTCTGATAATGAAATTATTTCTGTAAGTGTCGCAGAAGGATATCCCTATTCTGACATAGAGAAAATGGGAATGTCATTTGTGGTTATTACAGATAATAATAAAAATAAAGCTAAAGATTTTTCAAAAAAAATAGCCAAATACGCATGGGATAAAAGGCTTGAAATGGATTCTTCAGTCCCATCTATAGAAGAAGGATTAAAAGAAGCAATAAATACTAAAGAAAAACCTGTTGTTTTAATGGATGCCGGAGATAATATAGGAGGCGGATCTTCAGCAGATTCTACTCACATATTACACAAAGCCAGAGAAATAGGAATTAGTGGAATCCTTCAAACAATTTATGACCCAGATTCTGTCGAGGAATGCATGGGCAAAATTGGATCTAGTATCACATTAAAGGTAGGAGGCAAAAGCGATGATATGCATGGAGAGCCAATAGAAGTTTCTGGCACAATTAAAAAATATTTTGAAGGTGAATTTGAAGATCTAGGAAGAACACATGGTGGAGGAAGATATTTTGATGCAGGAGATACAATAGTACTTGAAACAGAAGACGAAAACACATTGATATTAACCAGCAAAAGAGTTGGGAATACTAGCATTGAATTATATCATTCTTTAGGATTAAATCCTATAAATTACCCAATAATTATAGCTAAAGGAGTAATGTCTCCAAGGCCTGCTTTTGAACCTATAGCATCTAAGATAATTATCTTGGATTCACCAGGTGTTACTGCAACTGGTTTAAATAATTTTAGCTTCTCAAACAGAAGAAAACCTATGTTTCCTTTTGAAAAAGACGATGCAGTCTATAAATAATATCTAATTTCATTCAAGATTTTTTAAGAAATTAGTACAATTTTGAATAGCTTCTTCTGAAGACATTCCTTCACAAAAAACTATTAAATTGCCAAAAATAACATAATCTCCAAATTTTGGAAGTGGTGATCCATCAGGACCTCCTGATGTTCTTCTATTTCTAATTCCTTCAGACCACAAAGATTTTTGTTTTGTTAACACAGCATTTTTACCAGTTGCATCATCTGCATATTTAACACCATGATTAAGAGCATCTTCATGAGAAGCATAGAAACGAATTTCAAATTCCCTCATTCCTCCTACAGATCCTCCTAGTGATTGAAACCTTGCACTACCTTCATCTGCTTCAACATCTTTCCAAAAACCCCAATAAACTGATTGAGCCTGTGGTAATTCAGAGATATCATATTCTTCTCCAATTTTTAATCCAAATTCTGAAAAATCTTCAATAGAATATACTTTGGAGACGTCAGAAATTTTACTAAGTAATTTTTCAGATTCATTTGAAGAACAAGAATAAAAAATTGATAAAATAATAAAAATCAATAAAATTTTTCTCATAAATTTATATTTTTTTCTATATGATTATCCATTTGAATAAAATTGTTTAAACTTTGATATTCTTAGCATAACTTAATAAATATATTAATAAAAAATGTCATCTATTAAAATTAATAAAATTGAAGTCCATGATATCAGAGTTCCAACTTCAGATACTCTTTTAGGATCTGATCCTTTCCATAAAAAACCTAATTATTCATGTGTATATACAACTATACATCTAAGTAATGGAATTAAAGGAAATTCAGTTTGTTTTACTGCTGGAGCAGGAAACGATTGGATTGTATATGGAGTAAAAGATATTTCAAAATTGCTACAAGAATATGAAATAGACAACTTCATAAAAAATCCAGGATCTACATATAAATTAATTAATGACCATCATCAACTAAGATGGTTAGCAGATGGAGTTAACAGAATGGCCTTAGGGTGTATTATGAATTCTCTATGGGATGCTTGGGCTAAAATTGAAGAAAAACCCTTATGGAAACTTTTAGTAGATTTAGATCCTGAACAAATCATTAAATCAATAGACTGGAGATATTTAAAAGATTCTATTTCTAAGGACGAAGCTCTGAATATATTGGCCAAAAACAATTACCAAAAAAATTCCCGTGAAAAACAATTATTAAAAGATGGTCCAAAAGCATATTCAACTGCTGGATGGTTGGGTTTAACTGATGATGAAATAGCATCTACCATTAATGAAATGAAAAATGAAGGCTTTGACTGTTTTAAGATGAAAGTTGGTCAAGATTTAAAACAAGATAAAGAAAGATTAAAATTTATAAGAGAAAAAATTGGTAAAAAATCTAAATTAATGGTTGATTCTAATCAATTGTGGGGAGTAGAAGAAGCAATTGAATATATGAAAGAACTTTCTGAATTTAATCCAACATGGATAGAAGAACCTACTGCTAGAGATGATGTTCAAGGACATCTAAAAATATCAAAAGCATTAAAAAAATATGGAATTGAAGTAGCCACAGGAGAACAAGCTCAATCTCCTGTGATTTTTAAACAATTGCTTGAATCTGGAGCTATTGGATATTGCCAAATAGATGCCAGCAGAACAGGAGGAGTAAATGACATTATTCCTGTTATTATTTTAGCTAAAAAATTCAACGTTCCCGTATGTCCCCATGGAGGGGGTATAGGATTATGTAATATGATTGTTCATTATGCTATGTGGGATCAAATCAGTGTCTCAGGCCATTCCAATAATCAAGTAGTAGAATACCTCAATTTTCTTCAAAAAGAAGTATTCGAGAATCCAATAGAAGTATCAAATGGAAAATACATTGCTCCATCAGTACCAGGATGGGGACTAGAAATGAAAGAAGATTTTTTTAATGCTCATATATATCCTTCAGGTTCTGTATGGAAAGATAGAGAAGAATCTGGGAGTATTAAATTTATTGCATAAACTGAATAAACTAAAATAATTTCGTCATTATTAGAATGATTACCAATATGAATGAAAATGATTTACAGGATTATTTCCTTCTCCTACCTTAAAAGATTTTTTTAGAGCTTCTGTAATATATTTTTTACTTTTTTCAACAGACTCTTCGATACTTAAACCTAGTGACAAAGAAGCTGCAATAGCAGAAGATAAAGTACAGCCAGTTCCATGGATATTATTAGTCTTAATTCTAATTTCAGAAAATTCTAACAAGTTTTTACCATCATATAAATAATCTGTTGAATATCTATCATTAAAATGACCACCCTTAATTAATACATATTCACATCCCATTTGAAATAAAATTTCGGAGTTAACCTTTATGTCTTCAATTTTTTTTATCTTCACTCCTGACAACGTCTCTGCTTCGGGAATATTGGGAGTAATAATTTTAGATAAAGGAATTAAAAATTTTCTATATCCATGAATTGCTTGATCATTTAATAAACGATCTCCACTAGATGCAACCATAACAGGGTCTACTACAAGATTCTTAATATTATTTTCCTTAATATTGTTAACTACAATTCTTAAAATTTCTGAATTAGACAACATGCCAGTTTTAACAAAATCTGTTCCTATATCTTTTAGAATTGCTTTAATTTGAGAATCAACATTTTTTGCTGGAATTTCTAATACATCAAAAACTCCTAATGTGTTTTGAGAAGTTACTGCTGTAATAACAGAAGTTCCGAAAACACCAAAAGCTGCAAAAGTTTTTAGATCAGCCTGAATTCCAGCACCACCGCCAGAATCAGATCCTGCAATTGTCATAACTTTAGGGATATCATTCATTTTTCTTTTTATTCAATATAGATTCTATCTGAGAATATAATTCTAAAGGTTTCTTGGATGAGATAAAATATATTTGATTAATCGAATTATGTTTTACGTAAATCTTAATACCATTTAGAACAACTGGAACATACCAAACCTTTGAATAAAATAACGAAAAAGAATTTCTAATAAACAAATTCAATTTAGATTCATTAATTAACTCTATCTGATATATATCAGAGATAAATAAAACCTTATGAGTTAACCCAATATTTACAATAATTTTCTCATCATTAATTTCAATGATTAATGTTCTAAAACTTAATAGAAAAAAAAATAGAATCAAAGAAAAAATCAATAAAACTCCTATTGATATAATCATTAACATCATCTCAAAGGGTCGAATAATTACTATTCCAGTTAATAATCCTAGAATTAATCCAATGAATATACCCAACAAACTTGCTAAAGACATACTAGGAATTATTTTTTCATAGTAAACATATTCATTTTTTTTGATATCATTTCTCATAGTATAATTTGATATTAACTTAGCATTATAAAAATAAAAATAATCTAAATGAAAAATAATTGTTTCTCATTAAATAGATAGTCTATAAAAGGATAAAGATGACAACTATTAGAAAAAATCGAATCAAAGAAAAATTAAACCAAGGAAAAGTTACAACAACTTTAATGGGATTAGCCAATGCAGATCAAATTGATCAAATAGGTCCTGAAAATTTTGATGGAGTATGGTTAGAAGCTGAACATGGAGGAATTGATTTTGCAGATATTTCAGATTTAACTAGAGCTTGTGATTTATGGGGAAAAACTTCAATTACTCGAGTACATCAAAATGAAGAAGGAGTAATTTACCGAACTCTTGATAGAGGAAGTCAAGGAATTTGTGTTCCTCATGTAAATACAGTAGAAGAAGCAAAAAATGTTGTAGATGCAGGTAAATTTGCACCAATAGGTAAAAGAGGAATGGCTACAAGTAGACAAGGTTATGGGGTCAATGATTATTTCTTAAAAGCAAATGATGAATCCTTATTAATTGTTTTGATAGAAGACATCATAGCTGTTGAAAACCTTGATGAAATACTTAAAGTAGACCATATAGATGTCTTCTTCGTTGCTCCTAATGATTTAGCATCAACCATGGGTTATATTGGTAGAAGTACAGATAAAGTGGTTCAAAATGTTATTGATAAAACACTTTTAAAAATTTCAAAATCAGGTAGAACTTCTGGAGCATTAGTAACTAACCAAAATGTTGAACATTACAAAAATTTAGGAGTTAAATTCTTAGCTACTAATATTACTCCATGGGTGACATCAGGACTTAAAGAATTCTCAAATAAACTAGGTAATTGATATGAAAATTAAAAACTATATTTTATTGCATATATTAATAATTGTAGTATTAATGTCATTGTCATGTAGGTCTGGAGCACAAGTACCTGAAGATGTATCTATACCTATCATAGAACCTACGATGCCAGCTAGTGCATGTAAAAATGACAAATATCCAGAAACTGCACCACGATTCGGAGACAACTCTTCTATGAGTTACACTCAAAAAGCTAGTGGCTTAAAAGTTCTTGATATAAAGATGGGAAAAGATCCTCAAGTTAAATCAGGAAACATGGTTACAGTACATTACACCGGATGGCTAGAAAATGGATGTATTTTCGATAGCTCTTACCTTCGTAATACTCCAGCAAGTTTTCCAATAGGCTCTCGAGCAGTTATTCAAGGTTGGGATGAAGGTATACCAGGTATGAAAATAGGTGGAGTAAGAAGATTAGAAATACCACCTCATTTAGGCTATGGCCCAATGGGAATCCCAGGTGTAATACCTGCAAATACAACAATAATATTTGAAGTTAGCTTATTAGAAGTAAAAGAACAATAAGGAAGATATGAAAGATATAAAAATTAAAGATGTGAAAGTAATTATGACAGAACCAGACAATATAAGGTTGGTAATAGTTAAAATTGAAACTACTGAACCAGAATTATATGGATTAGGTTGTGCAACTTTTCAACAAAGACCTTTAGCTGTAGCATCTGCTATTAATGACTACCTCAAACCTTTATTAATAAATCAAAGCCCTCATAATATCGAAGATATTTGGCAGTACAATTATCAAAGTTCATATTGGAAGAATGGAAGTGTACTCAATAATGCTATAAGTGGAGTTGACCAAGCATTATGGGATATTAAAGGAAAAATTGCAGGCTTACCTTTATACGATATGTTTGGAGGAAAAACTAGAGAAGCTGCTGCTGTTTATGCACACGCAAGTGGTAAAGACATAAAAGAAGTAGAAGAAAAATTCTCAAAACTTATGGAAGATGGCTATCATCATATAAGAGTTCAGGTAGGAACTCCTGGATTTTCAGGTTATGGTGCAGAAGGAAATTTTGGAGGGGAAAGACATCCTCAAGATGGCCCCCAATGGATTACTCAAAGAAACACTGTGCCTCAAAATAAAGAACAATTCAAACAAAGAATAGAAGGCATATTCGAACCTAAACCTTATGTTAGAAGTGCATTAAAATTGTTGGATCACATTAGATCTAAATTTGGATTCGAAATTGAAATACTTCATGATGTACATCAAAGAATACCTCCAATTTTAGGAGTATGGATGGCAAAAGAAGTAGAAAAATATCAACTTTTTTTTCTTGAAGACTTATTTGCACCTGAAGACAATGATTATTTCAGAATGGTAAGACAACAATGTTCTACTCCTATGGCAATGGGAGAATTATATAACAATCCTAGTGAATACATTCCCATGATAAAAGACAGGTTAATAGATTTCATTAGAATACATATTTCGGATATAGGTGGACTTACTCCAGCAAAAAAACTTGCTGGGTTATGCGAAGCTTTCGGAGTTAGGACAGCCTGGCATGGTCCAGGAGACACATCTCCAGTAGGTCACGCAGCTAATTTAATGCTAGATATTAGTAGTTGGAACTTTGGTATACAAGAATATTCAATTTTTGGTGAAAGAACTAAAGAAGTATTTCCAGGATGCCCAGAAGTGAAAGATGGATTCATGTGGCCAAATGACAAACCTGGACTAGGAATAGATATTAACGAAGAATTAGCACTTAAATTTCCTCATAAAGAAAGAAAAATGGGAGGAGGAATGTTAATTGATAGACGTGCTGATGGATCTGTAAATAGACCATAATCTGGAGAAAATATTGACCAAAAATATCAAAAATAATCCTAATTTCATACCTTATAATCCTGCAGAAATAGAGCCTAAATGGCAAAAAATCTGGGAAGAAAATGAACTCTACAAAACACCAGATACTAAAAAGAATAAAGACAATTATTTTGCCCTTACAATGTTTCCATATCCTTCAGGTGACTTACATATAGGTCATTGGTATGCATTCACTCCTGCAGATGCTCATGCTAGATATATGAGAATGAAAGGATATAATGTAATGCACCCTCAAGGCTTTGATGCATTTGGCCTACCAGCAGAAAATGCTGCTATAGAAAGAAACATTAATCCCAAAAAATGGACATTCGACAATATCAATAATATGAGACGTCAATTTAAATTGATGGGAAATTCATACGACTGGGACAGAGAACTATTAACTTGTACCCCTGAATATTACAAATGGAACCAATATTTCTTTCTTGAAATGTATTCAAATGGAATCGCATACAGAAAAGATGGACCAGTATGGTGGGATCCAATAGATCAAACTACTTTAGCAAATGAACAAGTAAAAGATGGAAAATCTGAAAGATCAGGCGCTGAAGTAATCAAAAAAATGATGCCTCAATGGTATCTAAAAATAACTGATTATGCAGAAGAATTGTTGGAAATGGATGAACTTGAATGGCCAGATCGTATTAAAAATATGCAAAAAAACTGGATCGGAAAATCTAATGGAGTTGAAATAAATTTTGATATATCTCATTTATCTATTTCTGAAAAAACAATTACCACTTTTACTACTAGAATAGATACTATTTTTGGAGTAACTTTTTTAGTATTAGCTCCTGAAAACAAATTAGTCGATTTGATAACAACTTCAGAACAAAAAGAGGCTGTAGAATCTTATAAAAAGCTTGCTGTATCTACTAGTGAAATAGATAGAACTTCAACAGAAAGAGATAAAACAGGGGTTTTCACAGGATCATATTGTAAAAATCCATTAAACAATGAAAAGGTTCCTATTTTTATTGGAGATTATGTTCTAAGTACTTATGGGACTGGAGCAGTGATGAGTGTCCCTGGTCACGATCAGAGAGACTATGATTTCGCTCAAAAATATAACCTTCCTATAAAAATAGTTATATCTCCTCCTAACTGGAATGGTGAAAATTTAACAGAAGCATACACCGGAGAAGGTATTCTAGTTAATTCTAGTTCATTTGATGGATTATCTAGTAAATTAGCTATAGAAAAAATATCAAATTTGATTGAAAAGAAAAATTTTGGAAAAAAAACTATTACTTATCATTTACGTGATTGGTTAATTTCAAGACAAAGATACTGGGGAACCCCAATTCCTATAATGTACGATCAAAATGGAGAAATTCATCCTGTTTCAAAAGAAGACCTACCTGTAATACTGCCAGATGCAAAAGAATTTAAACCTACTGGACAATCTCCTTTAACTTTAGATGAAGACTTCTTATGGATAAATCATCCAAAATACGGAAAAATGAGAAGAGAAACAGATACAATGGATACTTTTGTAGATTCTTCATGGTACCACCTTAGATTTGCTAGCCCTAATCCTCAAGAAAAACCTTTTAATAAACCCAAATTAGATTCTTGGATGCCTGTACACCAATATATGGGAGGAGCAGAACATGCTGTAATGCATCTACTTTATGCAAGATTTTTCAATAAAGTTTTAAGAGATTTAGGGTACTTTAAATTCAATGAACCCTATAAAAGATTATTCAATCAAGGTGTTCTTCTGAAAGATCATCAAAAAATCTCTAAAAGATCTAATCCTCTAGCACCAGACCCTTTAGTAAAAGAACATGGAGCAGATGCAGTAAGGCTTTATTTGATGTTTCTTGGACCATGGGATCAAGGAGGAGATTGGAGCGATGAATCTTTTAATGGTATTACAAGATGGTTAAAGCGTATTTGGAATATTTGCACTAGAGATACATCTGAATTAATTCAAGAAAACCAAAAAGATGATATTTACATAAAGAAACTTTCTCACAAAACAATAAAAAAAGTAATTAATGATCTAAAAATATTCAAATTCAATACTGCAATTTCTTCACTAATGGAAATGACAAATCTGATGAATAAATTTTGGGATGAAAGAAAAATATCCCAAAATGCTTGGAAAGAATCAATAAAAACAATTATCCTTCTGCTTGCACCTATGGCTCCTCATATAACTGAGGAATTGTGGGAAAAGAATGGATATAAATTTAGTGTTCATCAAGAAAATTTACCAAGTTGGGATGAAAATTTAGCTGCAGATGAAGATATAACTATTATTGTCCAAATCAACGGAAAATTAAGAGATCAATTTGTTATAAATAAAAATCTAGAAGACAAAGAAATTATTTCTTTGGCATTAAATCTAGAAAAAATCAAAAATATTTTAGAATCTCAAGAAATTAAAAGAGAAATTTATGTAAAGGAAAAGCTAGTTAATTTTGTTGTTTAACTTTTTATTAACAAAAAACAATTAATTCTTACATAAAATTAAATGTTGTGACTACATTAAATAAAAATTTTATCAATTTAATTGAAAAGTTTGCTCTGCAAATTATATTTATCTTTTTTTTAATAACCTTACTAATTACTTTTACCCCATTAGTATTTGAAGATCCAGGGACTGCATCACTCGACCCTAAAAAAGAAGCATATCAAGTTCAAGAACAAGTAAATGAAAAATTTGTAGAATCTGTTCAATGGGTTTCAATGATTGTTGATTCAAATTATGGAGATGTAACCGACAAGAAAAGTCTGCTAGAACTACTTCAAAATCAAAATAAATTAATTCAAATGGATGAAAAACAACAATTAGTTGTTGGAACTCTTGAAAAAAACAGTTATTTTTGGCAAGGATACAATGAAGTCTCAAAAACAAGTTTCAAAGGAATATATAGTTTTGCGAATATCGTAGATGACACTCTAAAATTAGATCCCCGATTTCCTAATGGATTAAATGATGCTACAGAAAATGATGTAAAAATTGCCATAAGCAGAATTCTAGATAGCAAACTTCTCGGTAACCCTAAAGATGTGTTGTCTAGTAAAGCTAAGAGTGAAAAAAGAACTTTAAATGGAGAAGAAATAGATTATTGGACATCTCCAGGAATTTTTATAGAAGTATTATCTGACAATTTAAAATTAGGTGGAGGAAATTTTGGAATTGAATTAGGAGCAGGAGAAACTGCCCTAAATAAAGAAAGATATTCTAGAAAAATTATTGAAATTCTAAACGGTGAAAATGAGAATTTTAAAATTTATGGTATTGCAGTTGACGTTAATCTGGAAGCAGCAGATGAAGGTTCAATTGCAGGTTTGTTCATTACAGCAACAGTAATTGCAGCTATAGCAATTGCAGGAATTTTTTTAAGATCATATTGGGCTATGGTTCTAGTTGGATTAGGCTTAATAATGTTAATGATTCTTCTGAAAGGGATTTCTGTGATATTAGGATTCAAAGGGGGTTTAATAAGTGACTTGATTGTACCTATAGCAATGGTTTCACTTGGAGTTGATTTTGCAATTCATGCTTTAAAAAGAATGCAAGAAGAAAGAAAAAGAGGAGATGACAAATTCTTCTTTTTTGGAATGAGCGGTGTTCTAGGAGCTCTAACGTTAGCATTATTAACAGATAGTACTGCTTTTATAGCAAATGCTTTTACAGGAGTTGAAAGCGTATTGTATTTTGGATTAGCTGCAACCTTAGCTACATTTCTCTCTTATTTAGTATTAGGTATTTTAGTCCCTCTTGCATACAGTAAAATTATACCTCTAATAAAAAATGAAAGATCATTATCTGAAAAAATTGTAAGACAAATTAATTTCCTTACTACTCCAATATTATCTGGAACTGCAGTGATATCAGTAGTTGTATTTGGAGATTTATTGGGAAGTGATTTCATTGCAATGCTACTAGGTTTTGTAATATCACTGTCAATACTTTTCCTAAATATTTTGCTCCCAATTTATCTCAACAAAAAATCATCTCAAGGTTTATTGAAAAAGGAAGAAAATTATCAAAGAACATTTGATGAAAAATTAGCAAAATATTTTTTTCTTATCGCAAAAAGATATTATATTGTACTACCTATATCCATAGTAATTACAGTATTTGCAGCAATAGGTGCATTAAATTTAAAGTCAGAGTTTGACGTAAAAGATTTTTTTGACAATAAATCAGATTTTGTAATTGGATTAGAAAAATATCAAGAATATTCCTCAGGATCTAGAGGAGAGCCTGCACAAATATTATTCGAGGGAGATATAACAAATCCAGAATTTTTAAAAGATTTTGAAAAATTCAAATCCAACTTAGAAAAAGTAAAGTTCATAGGTTTAGATTCTAATGGCAATATATATCAAGAAGGAATATTAAATCCATTGAAAGTATCTAAATTAATTTTTGAAAATCCAAATTTAAAAGAAAAAATAGAAATTACTCAAAATATTAAAATTACTGACACTAATAATGATCAAATACCTGATTCAAAAATTCAAATTCAAGAAATATTAAAATATGGATTTGAAAATGGACTTTCAGTAAAAAATAAATTTTCTTATGATCCTAGATGGTTTCAAAGATATTTTTGGTATAACCAAGAAACTAATAATGACTTTACAACAATTTTCTTAGTTCTCTTAAGTGATACTAGTTCAGAAGATGATGTAGAACAAGTTAGAAACGATATAAATACTACAATAAGAGAGACAAACTTCTCTAAAGATATAAAAATAGGAGTCACAGGATCTCCTTTTAGTAGACTTGATCAATTGAATGCATCAACAGATGCAATGAGAAGATCAATACCTATAGCTGCTGGAGGATCATTTTTAATTATATTAATAATTTTAAGATCGTTCAGATATGCTATAGCTACTATTATCCCTATAGGATTAGTTGTAGTTTGGCTATATGGAATAATGTATATATTCAATTTCAGCCTCAATTATGTTACCGCAACTATAGGGGCTATCTCATTAGGAGTTGGAGTAGATTTTTCAATACATATGACAATGAGATTCAGAGAAGAAATTAAAAAAAGAAATGATTCTATAGATGCTTTGTTCAGATCAATAAATGGAACAGGAATGGCTTTGTTAGCTTCAGCTGCATCAAGTATTTTAGGGTTTGCTATCATGGGTTTTGCGCCTATGCCACTGTTTTCTACCTTTGGGATTCTCACTTCCATAATGATTTTCCTTGCATTAACAGTTTCATTATTTGTGCTACCATCTTTACTGATGTTAATTAACATAAACACAAAAAAACGATCTCCTGTAAGTTCAAGTTAAATGATTAATGTAAAAAATTTAACAAAAAAATACGAAGATACAGTAGCAGTAAATGGAATAAGTTTCGAAGTTAATGAAGGAGAAGTATTTGGTTTACTAGGCCCTAATGGTGCAGGTAAAACAACTACAGTAGAAATACTAGAGGGATTAAGAAAACCTTCTAGTGGAGAAGCTACTATTAATAACCTTGATGTTAGTAAAGAAACAAAAAAAGTAAAAAGTATCATAGGAGTTCAACTCCAATCTGTAAATTTTTTCGAGGAACTAAGTCTTAGTGAAATAGTAGAATTATTCGCTGATTTGTATTCATCAAATGTTGATTCAAATGAAATTCTAGATAGAGTTGGCCTTTTAAAGAAAAAGGATTCGTATTTTAAACCTTTATCAGGAGGACAAAAACAAAGATTATCTATTGCAGTAGCTTTAGTAAACAACCCAAAAGTATTGTTTTTCGATGAACCTACTACAGGATTAGACCCTCAAGCAAGAAGAAATATGTGGGATCTCATAAAATCTTTTCAAAAGGATGGAAAAACTATAGTGCTAACCACTCATTATATGGAAGAAGCAGAAATTTTATGTGACAGAGTAGCAATAATTGATGAAGGAAAAATTATCAAAATCAATTCTCCATCTAATTTAATTGATGAATTAACGAAATCAGGCTTTAAGTCTACAAAAAAAGTAAGAGAAGCCACTTTAGAAGATGTATTTATAAACCTAACTGGTAAAAGTTTAAGAGAAGACTAATGAAAATATATCTCAGTTTTATAATATCTGTAAGCAAAATGTTTTTCAGGAGAAAACAATCAATATTTTGGTCTCTATTTTTTCCAATAGTTACAATGTTAGTCTTCGGTAATCTTAAAATTATAGGATATTCTGCACCTAACGTGGGAATTTTAAATAATTCTAATCAAGCAGAATCAACTATTCAAAAATTAGAAGAATCAAATGTAATAAACATTGTGAAAATTGAATCATCTGCTGAAGCTTACAACGCATTAGAAAAAGGAAGTATAGCTGCATTCATAGAATTACCTAATAATTTTGATGAGAAAACTCCAACATTAAGTAAGCCTTCGATTACATCTAGAAAAGGAGACAAAGCCGAATTACAACTTGTTGAAAACTTACTAGCATCTACATTAGATGCTGATGAAATATCTAAATATGTTCAATCCAATGTTGCGGATATTACTTATCAGGGATATAAAGGTTTTGTGATACCAGGCTTAGTAGCCATGGCAATAATGCAAAATGGAATCTTTTCTGTAATTTTCACTTTATTAAGTTATAAAAAACAAGGAGTTTTGAAGCGTCTTCAAGCTACACCAATATCACCTTCACAGTTTATAGTTGGTCACTTAATAGCAAGAGTTTCAATAATCATAACTCAAACTATTATATTATTAATTATGGGAGTATTCGTTTTAGGTTTATCAGTTGGACAAGGAAGCATATTTGCATGGATAAATATTTTATTATTTTCATTATTAGGTGGAATATTATTTTTATCTATAGGTCTTGCTATTTCAAATCTTGCACCAAGTGAAGAAAGTGCACCAGCTCTAGCAAACCTAATCACATTCCCAATGTTATTTTTATCAGGAGTTTTCTTTCCTATTGATTTCTTACCAAAATTTATAGGATATATAAGCAATGCACTACCACTAACTCATATAGCAAGTGGAATAAGAAATTCTACTCTTTATGGTAATAGTACACTTTCTACTTTACCTCAATTAGGATTCACATTTATCTGGCTTGCAATTGCATTCTTGATATGTGCTAAAACATTTAAGTGGGAATAATTAATTATTTTATTATTAATTAATTTGTTTATAATAGTAGAATGAATAAAAATGGTTTATCAATTGGCGAACTTTCAAAAATAACTGGATTATCTACTTCTGCAATTAATTTTTATGTACGAAATAAAGTTATACCTCCACCATTTAAAACATCTAAAACTAGAGCAATATTTCCTAAATCATCAGTAGAATTGTTAAATGATATTTTAAAAATGAGAAAAGAAAAAATGCCTTTAAAATTGATTAAATATATTATCAATAATCCTGATGAACAAAAATCAGAAAATTCAACCAAAGATCAAAAAATTAAAAGTCTAGCTGCTAAAAATATTAACGAATTTCTTGAACTTACAGGTCTTGAAAAATTTTTATTTAATGAATTAGTAGAAAAATCAATAATAAAAATGCCTAAAAAGGATCAAGATAACAATATTTTTTTCAATTTTTCAGATATTTCTATTGGAAAATCAATTAAAGAATTAATAGATAATGGAATTCCGTTTGAAGTTATAGAACGTCATAGAGAATATGAACCACTATCAGAAGCAGAGGCTTTATTTTTACTAGAACACTTAAAAAATTCTAGAAATTTTAATCATCAAATTAAAGAAAAAATTATAGAAAATTTTGAAACAATTCGAAACGTAATGAGATTAGAAAAACTCAGAGAATTAGAAGAAAGATTAATATAATTTTCACTTACTTTCTTTATTTGATATCGAATTAGCAATAGCTTTATCTATGATTAATCTCAATTTTTTAGGATCCACACCTTTCTTAACAGCCAAATTAAAATCTAAGTCACTATTATGTTTATCTCCCTTAAAAGCATACGCTATTGATCTATTAGCAAATGCATCAGAATTATTACTATCTATTTTTATTGCTTCTGAAAATGATTTTATAGCATCTTCTGGCATTCCTAGAGATAAATATGCAGTTCCTAGATTGTAAACAATTTCTGAATTTAAAGGGTTCAATTTTGCTGATCTATCAAAATATGCAATTGAAGACTCTAGTTGTCCATTTCTAGCACAATCTAATCCTTGATCAAAATATTTTTTCCACAATTTACTCATATTATTATTTAGATTTTCAAAACTCTCATTTAATAAGATAATTAAATATTAATAATAATAAAAATTATAAATATGGTAAAAAACAATAAAATCAAAGAATTATCTATTTCATCTATTAATGTTGAAGAATTATTAGAATTCGATATTATTCGAAATAATCTGTCTAAATGCACTTCGTTAAGCAAATCCAAAAAAAAAGCTCTAAACTTTAATCCTTCTGTAGATTTTGACTTAACTTGTAAATTACAAGAAGAAACGGAAGAAGGAATTTTATTAATAAATGAAAAAGATTATATTTCTTTTGATTCTGTTAGTGATTTCACTGATGATTTGCAACAAGCAAAGCTTGAAAGAATTATTACCGGAAAATCTTTAATAAACATTTCAGAATTTATTAAATTATCTATAGATCTTAAAAAAAAGATAAAAGAATTAGATAAAAAAACTCCTCATCTAAAAAAATTGTCTTTAGATATCGAAAATTTAACAAATATTAATACAACAATACTAAAACAAATTTCTAATAACGGAACAATTCTTGATAATGCAAGCAAAGAATTAAAAAAGTTAAGAACAGAAACTAAAATCAAATACAAAAAACTAACAGATTTTCTATCTAAATATAAAGATAAAATTGATAGAAATATTCTACAATCTTCAAATATATCATCAAAAAATAATAGATTAGTACTAGAAGTAAAATCTGAAAGAAGACAAAATGTCTCTGGAATTGTTCATGATGTTTCACAGTCCGGATCTACACTTTTTATAGAACCGCTAGAATCTATAAATCTCTGTAATGAATGGAGAGAAACATCAAATTTAATATATAGAGAAGAAGAAAGAATTTTAAAAAATTTAACAAAATTAATTTCTTCAAATTTTGAAAAAATATCAAAAACATATAATTCAATATCAAAAATTGATTTCATCTTGGCAAGATCTAAATTAAGTATAAAGATGAAAGGTTCTCAAATCATTACTACAAATTTTAAAATCTCTGATTCACCAATAGTATTAAAAGATGCTAGACATCCTTTACTTGGAAATCAAGCCATACCCATTGATATATCTTTAGGGCCAAATTTTAATTGTTTGGTAATTACTGGCCCAAATACTGGAGGGAAAACAATAGCATTAAAAACTGTAGGTATTCTATCTCTTATGCATCAAAGTGGTCTAAGAATTACTGCTAATCCCAAAAGCAAATTAGCTGTTTTTAAAAACATATTCATTGATATAGGAGATCAGCAAGACATAAATAATTCAACTTCTACTTTCTCAGCCCATATAAAAAATGTAATTAATATATTAAAACAAACTACCAAAAATACATTAGTGCTTTTAGATGAATTAGGTTCTGGCACAGATCCAGTTGAAGGATCAGCATTAGCGTGTGCTATATTAAAAGTTCTCGCTGAGAAAAAAATTCCTACGATAATTACCACACATCATAGAAATATTACTGAATTTGCTGACAAAACCATTGGTTGTATTAACGCAAGTGTAGACTTACACCCTGAAACTATGATGCCTACATATAAATTAACTATTGGTCGCCCTAGTATAAGTTATGCTATTTCAGTAGCCACACAGTTGGGCATGAATAAGCAAATAATCAA
>MDTE01182633.1_pt1 | contig 67906 bp, 69 predicted proteins | sample 811231 | NCBI WGS metagenome assembly MDTE01 (sample SAMN05326651, study PRJNA326480) | marine metagenome | isolation source: seawater | place: Indian Ocean: Red Sea | collected 2010
ACACTACAGGAGGCCAAAGTGTTGACGGCCTGGTGGAGAAGGCAGTACAATCACGCTCGACCACATAGCGCGTTAGGCTACCGCCCACCTGAACCAGTGGTCATTAAATCGCCAATCGCAGCCGCATCCTAACTTTGGATGTGGATACATAGATGGGGGCAGGTCAATATGGCATTGATCGATTAAGTATCGGAACATCTAGAACTTCAACTGTGAAGCCCAGATATTCGCTAAGGGAGGAGCCGTTAAAGAGAACCGTATCTCAATTTCGGCTGACGAATGCATCTGCGCGAGAAGAGATACTACCGTAACGATTGAGTTGCAGTGCTGTTATCTGCGTCGCTACCTCAGGTTCCGACCGGTCGATCCGGCGGGTTGTCGTAGAGCGCGGCACCGTCGCGTCGGGGCGCCGTACCTCTTGTGGAGGCAAATCCATCTGGAACGCCGAGATGCTCGTCGTGTACGGTGATGCCTAAACCAGGCTCCTCTCCGAGCACGATCCAGCCGTCCTCGATGCGCGTGGAGGTCGACCAAGCCTTGGGCGTTTCAAGATCCTTGACCTCCATCATGTTGTGATTCGGGACCGAGGCCGCCACGTGTGCGGCCAGATGGCCGGGACCGCCGATCACCGATACGGGCTTCTCGAACCCGTGTGCCATGCCGGCCAGGTAAATGGCCCCGGTGAATCCAGCGCATCCGCCAGACCCGAACTGCACGATATCGACGGCATCTTTTCCGATCAGGGACATATAGTCGCCGATGTGGTGCAGATTCTCCCCTGTGGCCACAGCCGCTTTGACGCCTCGCGACACCTGCCGTAATCCATTGTAATCCCAGCGCCGGGCAGGTTCCTCGACCCAGAACAGATCGAACTGCTCCTCCATCTCGCTGACCTTCTGGATCGCCTGCTTTGGTGACCAGAACTCGTTCGCATCGATCATCAGGTAGGGGTCGTCTTTCACCTTCGCCAGACAGTCCCGCATAATCCCGAGCCGTCTCAGGTCCGCCTTCTGGTCGAGCCCCACCTTGAGCTTTCCCCCGTCAATACCCAAGTCAGCAAGTGTGGTGTAGAAGTCGGCCAATTCGTCATCCGTGAGCGGCATGTCGAGACCCGAGGCATACGCCTTTACACGCCCTTCAAGCGCACCAAAAGTGCGCCACAACGGTTCACCGTTCGCTTTGGCCTTGATGTCCCAGAGCGCAATATCCAGTGATGAGATCGAGCGATATCCGCTTCCCTTGAACACGTGATTGTTCAGCTTCTTCCACAGTCCTGCGACCCCTCGCGGATCCTCCCCCTCTACGACCCGGAACAACGCGTCCGTCGTCCCGCCGGGTACGATGCCCGTGATGCCGGCGTCCGTCTCGACAAACAGCAACGACCCAGTCGATGCACCGCGCTGCCCATCCGGATCGTTGGCGTCACCAGTGGGTCTCCCGCGATCTGCCACAAAGCGTTCGACCCGATACCCCGTAATCTTCATCCTGTCTCCTGAAACTTTCCGTGTGTTCCGTGGTTCCCAAGTTTTCGATGTACACAACAAAGGCGAGGCCGAAGCCCCGCCTAAAATGATGCAATTTCGCAGATCTAGAAACCGCGCTCTTTGTCGACCTGATTCCGCAGCGGCAGATCGTTCGCCAGGAACTTGCCCATGTTCTCCCTGAAGATGTCCGCGATATACTTCCCTTCGAGCTGAGTCCCCCCGGCGATATGAGGCAGAATCAGCAAGTTGTCCAGATCCCAGAGCTCGCTGTCATCTGGCAGCGGTTCAGGTTTGAACACGTCGAGGGCGGCACAGGCGATTGTCCGCTCCTTGAGCGCCTGCCCCAGCGCATCCTGATCGATAATACCACCCCGCGACATCCCAACGAGCATACCACTGGGCTTCATCTCCCCAATCAGCTCAGCATCGATCATTCCGTCGGTTTCCCGTGTCCACGGTAGAGTCACGACCACATAGTCGGACTCACGCATCAGAGCGCCGAGCCGTTCGAGCGGCCAGACGGCATCCACATCCTCCCCACCCTCGTTCGTGAAGGCATCAACCGCCTCGACCCGCATGCCGAACGCTTTAGCCCGTTTCGCGATTGCCTTTCCGATCGCGCCGATCCCGACGATACCCATCTGGCTTCCGGTCAACTCGAGCAACTTGGGGCGGACCACCTTCGCCACACCCCAGTCCCGGCTCTGCTGGGCAATCACACAGTCGACTACGCCACGCGTGAAGGCCAGAATCATCGCCATCGCACTGTCGGCCACACAGTTTGCGTGTGTCCCGCGCGCACTCGTCAGCAGCACATCACTTGCGACAAGCGCCGGAATCGCAAGGTAATAGTTCGTGCCTGAACTCGGAGACTGTATCCACTTCAGCTCTTTGGCCGCCGCGAACTGCTGCTCACCAATCCACCCGACATATACATCCGCATCGTCGATCGCTGCAGACAGCTTCCCTCGATCCGGCTCGTGCACAAAGGTCACGCCCGGATGATCGGCCCCACACGGGGGCAGCGTCTCCTCCAACCCCATAGGGTTGGCCCCAATCAGTACTTTCATAGATGCTCCTGGAGTCTACCTCGTTGTTTGCACCGCGACGAAAGGACCTCACTCGTCTTGCGGGCGAACAATCAATCGCGCAAGAATCCTTATCCCGCTAGCAGGAGAGGGAAGCATGTATCAGGAGGCTGGTCTGACCCAGGCCTCTTCCTGGCTTCTTTCTGAACTATACAATGCTATGGAGACCAAGCCTCTGAAGTCAGCCTAACTGGCCCTCGCAAACCGCTTCCGGCTCCGCTCTCTCGCCTTCTCCGCCTCGACCTCTCTATTCTTCGGAGGCGCGTTGGTCACCAGCTGACCCATCAGGTTACGCGTGATCGCCAAGATCGCGTCGATCGCGACCGTGAAGGCTTCCTCGTTCGCCTGAGACGGCTTTGTAAATCCGCTCACCTTCCGCACAAACAGGGTCGCTGCCGCCTCGATCTCTTCATCCGTCGCGACAGGCTCGAAATTGTACAGCGGCCTGATGTTCCCACACATACGCGTCTCCAGTACGACTAGGCCAAATCGACGCGCTCTTCCACCTTCTCCGGATCCACCTCATACCCAAAGCCTGGACCCTGCGGCGGCAGGAAGAAGCCATCGACCGGCTGGTAAAAATCCTTGAAAAAGTACTGAACGTTATGGTTGATCTTGACTCCCCACTCCGCGATCGGGCAAGCCCGCTTCGGGTTGGCGAAGGACAGATGTATGCTGTTGCGACACGACTCGTTCGCGTGGGGAACAAAGGGCACGCCAAACGACGATGCGAGGACGACCAGCTTACGCATCTCTGTCATCCCCCCGGCGACGTGCATCTCTGGCTGAATGACACAGGCGATTCCGTCACGAAGTGCCCTCAGGAACTGTTCCCGGTGTTTGAGATGCTCCCCGAAGGCAATCGGCGTTCGTGTTTCCGTCCGAAGCCTGGCGTAGATGCTCAGGTCCTCCGCCCGGAGCGGCTCCTCGAGCCACGTCACATTCAGCTCTTCGAACGCGCGCGCGAGCTTTGTTACGTACTGCAGCGAGTTCTGACTCGAGTCGGACAGAATACAGTCGACCATGATGTCGATATCAGGTCCGACTGCTTCCCGGACGGCACGGATCATGTCGACGTTATGTCGAAACCCTTCAGGACCGGCCATCTCGTTGTAAGGCAGGTACCACTTCACCCCCGTAAACCCTTCCGCCACACGTTCCCTGGACCGCTCCGCCGCCGCCTCTGGCTCAGGCAGAAAGCCGAGCATGGCCGCGTAGGCTCGAATCGAAGGCTGGACGGGACCACCCAGCATCCGGCAAACCGATTCGTAGCGCGCCTTTGCCAGCAGATCCCACAGGGCGACATCCAGGGTTGAAAGTGGTCTCGAGCGGCCATCCACACTGTGCGGCCGGGACGTAAAACGATGCCAGATCGCTTCGTACCTTCTCGGGTCTTCGCCGATCAGCTGCTGACCGAGCGCGATCACGTCCGGCGATCCTCCGATCGCGATTCCCGAAACACCCGCATCCGTCTCGATTTCGGTCAGCCGTTGTCGATAGGGCGAAACCATTCCCGGATCCATGCCATTTCGATGGATCTCGTAGATTGCCAGTTCCGACCGTTCGCCCCCAATCAGGTCGTATACGCGTATGTTCGTGATCTTCATCGTTACCCTAAAGGGAGAGGGCCGCAAGATTGTCTCACAGCCCTCTTCGTTCCAGCATTGTTGTCGATCTAGATGTCCGCCATGATCGAATCGTAGAACTTGATCAGATCGTCCTTCTCCTTCGTTGTCCTGAACTCCATCGCCGCGCGAGGATGCAGGTTGAGTTGCCCCGTGATGTTGTACGGGACCAACGCACCCCACTCGACGTCCTTCTTCAGCGGCTCGATGTGGTTCTGGATCAGGTCAACGACCGGTCGCAGGTCGAACTTGGGATTCCGCAGGAATCCGAGGAGCAGTTCCATGGGGCAGTTACCGGCACCGCGCCCCATCCCACCCATCGTCGCGTCCACCCGATCCGATCCGAGGATGATCGCCTCAATCGTGTTCGCGAACGCGAGCTGACAGTTGTTGTGGGCGTGGATTCCGATCTCTTTCCCGGTGCCTTCCATCGCCTCGGCATACTTCCTGTAGAGCAGATCGATCTGTTCGCGATACAGGTGACCAAAACTGTCGACGATCACCATCGTGGTCGCCGGCGTCGGCTTGATCGCCTCGAGCACCGTGTCGATCTCTGCCTCGGTGATGTTCGAGACAGCCATCAGGTTCGCCATCACCTCGTAGCCCTGCTCGTGGGCATGGTGAACCATCTCCGCCGCTTCCGACACCTGATTGGCGTAGAATGCGATCCGGATCATATCCAGAACGCTGTCCGCGGCTGGCTCGACCTTCTCCTTCCAGTTACTCTTGCCCGCGTCAGCCATGGCCGACAGCCTCAACCCCGTCTTCTCCGGGTCGTGGTCGCCGACGATCCGTCGCATATCCTCCTCGTCACAGTGACGCCAGTCCCCAAAATCCTTCTTCGGAAACAGGTCGGCCGAGTTCTTGTAGCCGATCTCCATGAAGTCGATGCCGGCCGCGATACACGTCTCGTATACGGCTCGCACCGTTTCGTCGGTAAACTTGTGGTCGTTGATCAAACCGCCGTCACGGATCGTGCAGTCGAGCACCTTGAGCGTCGGGCGGTAAGTGATCCAGGGAGCCTTTTCTGCCAAAACAGTATCCTTTCAATTCGCAACTGGGGGAATAAACGTCTGTACACGGTTCGCGAAGTGTGCACGACGCCATAATATACGAGCGAAGCTCAGGAATGGAAGGTTGAATCAGGAAGAAGACCAAGAATCAGGCGCTGAGCCGAATGGCCGTCTGACGGTATCGACGCGACGTGACACGATCCGTATGTCGTCATTACTGATGGCTGACACTCCCCCTTGATTCACCTCCACTCTATCGCTGGACACCGATCCAGTAACATCTCTCCAACTCGCCGTCGGGGGCGCCGATATGGCGCACGTCTTTGTGGTGGACGATGACGCAATCGTCCGCACAGTCATCTCTCAGTTTCTTCAGATGGGTGGTCACTCCTCAGAAATCGCGAGTTCCGGGTTCGAGGCGATCCAGTTGTTGGCCAAGAACAAGCCGGATCTCATACTGACCGACCTATCGATGCCAGGCATGAATAGCCTGGAACTGCGTGCGCACTGCCCCCACTTTTCACCCGAGGTCCCTTGCGCCTTACTGACCGGCCACCTGTTAAACAATGAATTGGGTGAACAGTTCGACGCCATCTTTGAGAAACCGCTCCGCTGTTCGAACCTGCTGGAAACGGTTACCAATATCGTGCGTAAGGCAAACCTCACGGCCTGATCACACACGATACCGGGAATGACAAAGGGGCTCGTGTCCGACCGGACGCGAGCCCCTTTGTGTTTTAGCCGCCTTATCGACGCCGGTGGGGAGCGGCGCAGACAGTTGTGTCCTTGTGTCGGATTGTACCGGTCTCTCGTCAGTCCACATCCCTGTGGTATCGGTCGTCTCCGACCTCCGCCTGCAACCGGTGCATTTCATCCTTCAGTTTTGACGTGATCTCGGCGTAGGCGGGATCTCCATAGACGCTGTTCATTTCGAGCGGGTCCTTGTCGAGGTCGAACAGCTCCCACTCGGGCTCCTTCGTATCGTCGACAGCTCCTCCCTGCCCCAAGGCATCGGCATAGTAGTAGATGAGCTTGTGCTTATGCGTCCGGATGCCGTAATGGGCGTACACGTTGTGATGCGCCAGGTGCATCCAGTAGCGATAGTACATCGCCGTCTGCCAATCATCCGGTGTCGAGCCTTGCAGAAGAGGCCTGAAACTCGTTCCCTGGAATTCCTCTGGCTTCTCGATGCCAGCATAGTCCAGGAACGTGGCGGGAAAGTCGACATTCAGAATCATGTCGTCATTCACGCTACCGGCCGCAATCTCCTTCGGGTATCGGATGATGAACGGCATCCTGAGCGACTCTTCGTACATGAACCGCTTGTCATACCAGCCATGGTCACCGAGGAAGAAACCCTGATCGGACGTGTAAACCACGATCGTGTTTTCGGCCAGACCCTGTTCGTCCAGATAGTCCAGCATCCGACCGATATTGTCGTCCACCGACGCGACGCATCGGAGGTAATCCTTGATATATCGCTGATACTTCCACCGCTTCTCTTCTTCGGGGGATAACCCATCAGGCGCAGGTCCTTTCAAGTCACGCTCATTGAGATCCCGATCAACCCGCATTTTCGCTTCACTCGCAGCGCTCGCACGGTTGCTGTAGTCATCCCAGAACGTTTCGGGTTCGGGGATGTCGATGTCCTCATACATATCCGCGTGCTTGTCATCCGGCTCCCACCAGCGATGCGGCGCCTTGTGATGATACATCAGGCAGAACGGACGCTCTTTGTCACGGCTGCCCAGCCAGTCGATGCTCAGATCCGTGATGATGTCCGTGACGTAACCCTTATACTGCTTCTCCTCGCCCATCTCAATCATAGTCGGGTTGTGGTAATCGCCCTGGCCCGGCAGGACGTTCCAGTAGTCGAAACCTTGAGGGTCGCTGTGTCCGCCGTGTCCCAGGTGCCATTTCCCCACCACTGCCGTCTGGTATCCTTCTCCCCCCAGAAGCTTTATGAACGACTGCTGACGGCCGTCTATTGGTGTCGAAAGCGTCGTCACACCGTTGATGTGGTTGTAGGTTCCGGTCAGAATCACGGCGCGGCTCGGTGCGCAGATCGAATTCGTACAGAAACAATTGTCGAACCGCATGCCTTCATTGGCGATCCGATCGAGATTCGGTGTCTCGTTGATCCGGCTTCCATAGCAGCTCATCGCGTGTGAAGCGTGGTCGTCGGACATGATGAACACGATGTTGGGTCGTTCGGTACTCAAGATCCTGCCTACCTTTCTTATTCAGAGTCAGGGGTGTGTACGTAGTCAGCCTCAACTCGGGAGATGATCTGCCACAAACCCGAGCTCTCGTTCGATCCCGGTCACGTCATAGACCGAGGCGTATGAATTGTCTCCGGATTCAAAGTATGACAGATCGACGCCATCTCCCCACCAATTCTTTAATATCCTGGCGACCGGGTCCTTGACCCAGGATCGTGGGGCGGCTGCATTCAGTATTCTGACCCCTGGCACCGTTGGAGATTCTGCGGCCATACGGAAGACTCGAACGGCATCGCACAGAGCCATGAGTGTCAGGCTACCCAGCCCCCACTGCCGAGGGGGACCAACCTCCTGAAGCGGGGGAAGCTTCTCGTCCGGCGCAACCGAAGAGAGGCGCAGATTGATGACATCAATATCGGCGTTCTGTCGACTGTGGTACTTCGTTACCTCCTCCATCATGAACTTGGACCAACCGTATCCATCCCGATCGAGACAGGGATGCTCGTCCGAGATCGGGATTTCCAGTGGCCGAAAATTAACGCTCTGCATACCGACCGCTGCGATCGAACTCGCCATCACAAACTTCCGGCATCCTCGATCAATCGCGTATCGCAAGAGTATCCGACTCCCCTCCACGTTCACCTGAATCGCATCATGCTCCGAGCAGCCCCCGGTCACTGCACCCAGATGAATGACCGTGTCGATCGCCGTGCCGTCCAACTGGCGGAGATCCTCGAACAGCCCGAAGTTACCCTTTACCCACCGCACATCGGTCTCAGGATTCCGGCGACTGATAGTCACCACCTCGCGGTCACCCGCCAACTCTGTCGAGAGCGCCCGCGCGATGAACCCGCTCCCTCCGGTGATCAGAGTTGCCATAGAACCTCTCGCGAACGAGCAAGACTCGGTCGATCAATGGTCATTCGGCACTGGCCATTCCATCATTGGTCAATGTGTACTGGTCATTGGTCATTGACCTTCCTTCTTTCCCGCCGACGTCGGCACCGTATAGGCCGACTGCTCATCTCCCTCGTTAGATCTGAAGCCAGTGACAATGATGCTGTCTTTGCGATCGAGGATGTTCTCGCCATCGATCCGCCACGGGTCGTCTTCCGCACGCCCGATCGGCCGCATTCTGGTGCAGTGATAGCCGAACCGTACCGACTTTCGCCACGCGTCTGTGCGGTTACAGTCGGACCAATGAATCGTCTGGTAGCTAAAAAAGATCACATCCCCCTCCTCCGCGGGGACCTCGATGCTCTCCACCTTGTCCGGATGATACGTCTCCGGAGGAAGATGTGGCGACGTTTCCGGTCCGAGGTTGTGTACGAGCGGGCCGAGTTTGTGGCTCCCGGGCACCACCCTAAGACAGCCACTTTCTTTAGGCGTGTCATCCAGGTGAAGAAGACAGTCCACAAAGTTGGGTCCATCGTGGGGGTAGAACGGATAGTCCTGGTGCATAGGGAATGGAGTACCGAGTTCCGGCGGCTTCGCGTGCAACACCGTATGGTGCCACTGAACGGCGTCCCCGATCAGGGCTCGGACGCTATCGGTCAGTCCGCTGTGGAAGATCACCCGTCCCCAGGCCGACGAGTAGAAGTGAGGGTTGTGCATAAACACAGCCTTCGTGTTCAATCGCTCATCTTCGGCCAGATATCGATCTCGCCACGGTCCTCGCCAACCGATGGTCTCTTCTCCCCACTCTTCGATAACCCGGGTCATCTCTAACGCAAGCTCTTCCGACTCCGCCTCGGTGAACAAACCCTCCGCCTTCACGTAGCCGTGCTCGTGGTAGTAATCGACCTGCTCTGTCGTCAACATAACATTGTCCTCCGCGTTCACGTGACCGACACAAGATAGCGATCTGGCGGTCCGAGGTCAGATGGCTGCGGCCCACGGCGAGAAAAACGGACCGACATGCGAATCACTTGTTATCTTAGGTGCCCTCAGAAAAGAACCTATTAATGTGTTTAGGCGGCCGGTGTGGAAATAGACGAGTATTCCGGCCGGAAAGGACAGTCCGGTGAACGTCTCCGAGAACCAGGTTCGAGACACAAGGTGGTGTGGATGAACAGAGGAATCAACGATCTCCGCGAGGAACCGATCAAACGTCTTGTCCTGTTCGGTGAGAGTCATACAGTTGGAGCCTCTGCGACCAAGAGAGCGCTCGGCTGGGGCGAAATCCTTCGCGAACAGATTGATGCCAGCCAGAGCGGTTCCATCGAGCTCATCAACCGAGGATTGGGAGCTGATATCCTCTCGAAATCTTCTCCGATCTACGAAACCTATGAGGGCAAGCGTCCGATCGGTATCGAACGATACCGGAAACACATCATCGAAGAGAAACCGGACGTCGTCATCATCAGCTTCGGATACAACGACATGCGTTCCGGGACCCCACTCGATGATTTCCGGGCTGACCTCGAAACCATCGTCAAGGACGTGAAGAAGGAAACCGACGCGCTGATCGCGCTGCTGAACACCTATGCCATCCCGACCCCTGGCTATGAGAACGAGTCGGGCGGATCTGTTTCCGGAAACAGCTGGAACAAAGGGTCACGCGAAAGCCACACCCTCTACAATCTCATGCTGAACGACCTGGCAGAAGACCACAGCCTGCTATTCGTCGATATCTACAGCACGCAGGTACGGTCACCGTGGACATTCTGCAGTCCCGACGGATCGGGCGACATCCACGCCAACGACCTGGGGCATCGCCTGATCGCCAACCGCATCTTCGAGGCCCTTGCCACGAGGTGCAGTTTCCTCTCGGTCGAAGCACAGAAGGCTCGGCAGAAAACGGGCAAGAGTCCCTGGCGTCACGGTCCCTCTTCACCGGAGGCCAAGCTGATCGCGGAGTTCTACCCGGACAGCCCGGAGATCGCGAAGTTCAAGAAGAAGCCAGCTAAGCGAGCCAAGAAGTAGCCCCATCAGATAAGGATCACCCATGTCATACGACGGAAACCTCACTGACCAGACGATACAGGACGATTACAAGCGTGCGTCGGATCGATACGCAGCCTTCGGCGTCGACACGGATGCGGCCATCGAGAAGGCACAAGCCATTCCGATCTCCTTGCACTGCTGGCAGGGGGATGACGTTGGCGGATTCGAGACAAAAGAGGAGGCGGTCGAAGGTGGGGGCATCATGGCCACAGGTAACTTTCCCGGGAAGGCCCGTACCGCTGATGAACTGCGTCAGGATCTGACAAAAGTCGTCGACCTCCTGCCGGGCGCCCAGCGTGTCAACCTCCACGCCTTCTACTGCGAGACGGGAAGCGACGTCGTCGACCGCGATGCGCTCGAACCGAAGCATTTCTCTCGCTGGATCGACTGGGCAAAAGAGATCGGCATTGGTCTCGACTTCAACCCGACCTACTTCGCGCATCCCAAGGCGAACGACAACCTCACCCTCGCCCATCCGGACAAGTCAATCCGTGAATTCTGGATCCAGCACGGCGTGGCCAGCCGGAAGATTGCGCAGGCCATGGGAGAAGCGCTCGGCGGAGAGTGCGTCAACAACCACTGGATCCCGGACGGCGCGAAAGATCATCCGGCTGACCGATTCTCACCTCGCGAACGGCTCGTGGAATCCCTCGATGCCATGTTCGACCAGGGTCACGGCGTGGGACCGCTTTGCGTCGACGCGGTTGAAGGGAAGCTCTTTGGTCTGGGTGTTGAGGACTACACCGTAGGCTCGAACGACTTCTACGCCAATTACGCGCTCTCCAGGGACCAGGTCCTCTGCCTAGACATGGGGCATTTCCACCCGACCGAATCGATCGCCGATAAAGTGACAGCACACCTTCCCTTCCACAAGAAGCTGCTCATCCACACGAGCCGACCGATCCGCTGGGACTCCGATCACGTCGTCCTCCTGAACGACGATGTCCGGAACGTGTTCCTCGAGGTCGCCCGAGCGGACGCCCTCGATCGCATCTATGTCGCCCTCGACTTCTTCGACGCCAGCATCAACCGTGTCGGCGCTTATGTGGTCGGCACCCGAGCCACTCGCAAGGCCATCCTCTACGGACTTCTCGATCCGAGTGACCGACTCCTTGAACTGGAAGGAAATGGACAGCTGGCCTCGAAGCTGGCCCTGATGGAAGACGCAAAGACGCTGCCCTTCGGCGCGGTGTGGGATATGCTCTGTTTGAAGTCAGAGGTACCCGCGGGAGCGGCGTGGATTGGCGATATGGAGCAGTACGAAGCGGACATCCTGACCAAACGCAGTTAGAGCCTGGGCCCTATGCATCGCCGGGCCTGAGCTTTGAGAAGCAACGTTGCATTTCGCGAATCCCGTAAGATCGGAACTCGGTAAGAGTTACTCTATGACGCGGAAGGATCTGGGCGAAGGCATATTCACGGTGGATGGGTATCTGGACGCACCGACGTGTGCGTAGCTGATCGCCCGCAGCGAGAACATCGGCTACACCATCGCCACCCTTGCTGATGGGGTCGTGTATCCCGACGCCCGAAACAACGATCGGGTCATCGTGGATGACAGGTCGCTGGCCGACGACCTGTTCGAGCAGGCCCGGCCGTTTCTCCCCACTCAGATGGAAGGTTGTCCTCTGTCCCGGTTCAACGAGCGATTCCATTTCTACAGGTATGAGGGCGACCAGACGTACCCCCCAACCGCGACGGGTCATACATGGACTTCGAAGCGGCTGAAGAGAGCATGATCACCTTCCTGATCTACCTTAATGACTTCGAGGAATGTAGCGAGACGCACTTCGACCATCTCGGCCGTCTCCATAACCCCCGATCGAGAAGCCTCGTCCGGATCCCGACCGACGACCTCGTGCCCTGCCCGGACGAGACGGGTTGCGATATTGGCGCCCATCCTGCCCAAACCGGCCATCCCAATTCTCACGTCAGTCCTCCCTTTTCCCTTCCTCTATTTCGGACATCTTCCATCACTGTACAAAGGAAAAGGGACCCCGCAAGGGAGTCCCCTTTCATCGACCGGCCGTTTGTGTGCCTAGATCTCGCCGTCCAGAACCTCGTAGAGGGGAACCGTCTCCTCCATGCCACGGATCTCGATATCCCCGAGCGACTTGACCTCATACTTGCTCTGATCTCTCACGTTCGAGTAGGTCTCTTCTGTGATGATGATCGGAGCCTTGAACTCCTTCGTGAGGCTCTGACAGCGAGCCGCCAGGTTCACGGCCCCCCCGAACGCACAAGCATCCATGCGATGCGGCGTTCCAGCGATGCCGATTGCGACCGGCCCAGTATTGACGCCCACCCCGACCTCGATCGGCTCGTATCCGGCGCGCGCACGACCCTCGTTATAATCCGGCAGAATCCGCTTCTGGAACGCGAGTGCCGCTCGGACACCTGAATCGGTGTAGGTATCCTCCACTAGGTTGAAGAGCGCCATGATCTCGTCGCCCACATACTGGTAGATAAACCCGCCATATTCCCGAACACCCGGTTCCATGACGGCAAAGTAGGAGTTCAGGAATCGGTAGACCTGCGTGCACGTAATCGATTCGGAGAAGTTCGTGAATCGCCGGATATCGCAGCAGAGCACCGTGAACCGCTCTTCACGTGCGACGCCTTCTACCACATCGAATTCGGTACCCTCCATTGCTTTCATGAAGGTGTCCGGAACGAACTTCCTGAACAGCTCGATCTGCTCCGTCATCTCACGCGTCCGTTCCTCGACGCGGGCTTCGAGTGCAGCGTTGGAATCCGCCAGCCTTCGCTGGAGTCGCGTCATCTCGACGTGGGTGCCGACACGAGCCAGCACCTCCTCCGCCTGGAAAGGCTTCGTCACGTAATCGACGCCCCCAGCCTTAAAGGCCTTTACCTTGTCCGTGGTGTTGTCGAGCGCGCTCACGACGATGATCGGAACCTGCCGGACAGAATCGATCTCCTGGAGTCGTCTGCAGATCCCATATCCGTCCATCTCCGGCATCGTGATGTCGAGCATGATCAGGTCGGGTGGTTTGGACTCGGCGGCGCGGATGGCCGTGACACCGTTCCGGGCCACGCGGCACTTGTAGCCTTCCCCCGACAGCAACCCCTCGAGTACTCGGAAATTGGCCACAACATCATCTACGATCAGAATGTCGGCTTTGTATGCTTCAGACATGACTCGCCAAATGTAGTGAGAACAGCGATTTCGGTAAAGCCCGTGCTTGTGTCGACCACGCAGAAGCCCGAGATTCGGCCAAACCATCAGAAAGAGGATAATCCATGTTCTACGAACCTTCGTCCGGGCACGACCTGCCGAACAACCCGCTCAATGCGCTTGTCGTTCCTCGACCGATCGGCTGGATATCGACGCTCGGGCCGGATGGGACACCGAACCTTGCCCCCTACTCCTTCTTCAACGCCGTGGCCTACGACCCGCCACAGGTGATGTTTGCGGCCACGAGCGGTCACAGGAGCGGCGGACCCAAGGACTCGGTCATGAACGCCCGGAAATCGGGCGAATTCGTCGTCAACATGGCCACTTTTGCCCTAAGAGAGCAGATGAATGCCTCCGCCACACCGGCACCTCGCGAGGTCGACGAATTCGAGCACGTCGGCCTGACCACAGCCCCATCCGCGATCGTTTCGACACCTCGTGTCGCGGAAAGTCCCGCCCACCTGGAGTGCCGGACGAACCAGGTGATCAACCTGCCTTCGGACGATCCTGACGACGGCAACACCCTCGTGCTGGGCGAAGTGGTCGGCGTCCACATCGACGACCGGTTCATCGTGGACGGAAAGGTCGACCTGATGACCATCGGGCCGATCGGTCGCCTGGGCTACCTGGACTACGTCGAAGTCAACAATCGGACGGCGATCGAGCGCCCGACCTGGCCGTGAAACACGCCACCCCCTTTTGTGCTTTTTTTCGACTATTTAACCTTTTGCGTACAACTGTTCGACTATTGGCCATTTGGGGGAATCCACGTGTCAACAACCAGTCCACAAATCCTGATCGTCGACAACAACCGCCTTGCCCGGCTAGTCGCGATGATGCTCAAAGGTGAGCAGACCGACGTCGATCTCCCGCCTTTCCGAACTCCTCGGCATCAGCCCCGAGTTTCAGAAGATTCCGGTCATCCTCACGTCCGTCAATCCAACGACAGACACCATCATCAAGGCCCGGAATGCCGGCGCCAGCTCCTATCTCGCTGAACCCTTTCGCTCCAGCGAAATCCGATCCCGCATCGACACGGTGCGGACCGAATCTGCTCCTTCGGATGAGGAGCCCGCAGATGACATCGCGAACCCCTTCGAGGAGGAAGAGGAGGAGGACGCCTTCACCACTCGGGTCCGGGCGATAGAGGGTCTTCCCGCTTTCCTGGCCGGCATCCTCCACGACATTGGGAAGATCGTCCAGGATCGCTACTTCTCGGATTACTAAAGAGGGGTCATCAAGGACGTGGCCGGCCACGACACCACGATTATCGACAGTGAGCGCAAGAAACTGGGCCTCAGCCACGCCGAAACCGGCGGGCAGTTGGCCACCGAGTGGAACTTCTCGAAGAATTACCTAAACATCATCCTGCACCACCACGAACCCGCACACGCAAAGCGGTATCAGCGCCTCGTCTGCCTGGTTCACGTGGCTGATGCCATCGTACGACGGCTCGCCTATGGCTCAGGCGGAGACAGCCAGCAACCCACCATCGATAACGCCGCGATGGATCGCTTCGGCATCCAGAACAAGGGCCTGCACCGCCTAATCGACGCCGTCCAGACCGATCTGAATAACGGCAAGTCCATATTGTCAGCACTCGAGGGTTAGGGTTACAGTTCGGGCAGGGCGAACGAGTCGCCTGTGTCTGAGATCCACTGCCCGAGCCGCTCCTGAAGTCGCCTCCGCTCCGTCCTGAACTTCGAGTTGAACACGTGATTCGCGAGTTCGTACGGGTCCTCTTCCAGGTTGAACAACATCCATGGCTGGCCCTCCAGCGTAACATACTTCCATCCATCGTCCGTCACGACCCCGCGCCACGGCCGATCGATACTGTCTCCGTGTCCCGTCGGAGTCACGGCCTGCAGGTAAGCCGAATCGGGCGCCAACGGCCCGTCCGCTCCCGTACGCTCGTTCGAATAGTCGTACCCATCCATCCAGTCAGGCGGGTCGATCCCTACCAGCCCGAGCGTCGTTGGTGCCACGTCGACGTGATTGATCAGACTCGATGACCGCCCCGATCGCCCGACATATCGTGGCTGGATCCCGCCGACGATAAAGGGCACCCGAATCGACTCCTCCCAAGGAGAGGTCTTTCGGAACTGACCGTGGGACCCGTGCATATCACCGTGATCCGAGAAGAACATCAGATGCGTGTCGTGATCCAACCCTGCACGGACTAGAGTCTCGCGTATGCGACCCATATTCCAGTCGAGATTCTCGATCATCGCGTAGTAGCCGGCGAGGTCACGACGCGCCCGTGCTTCGACCCAGTCGATACTCGGCACGTTCTCCCGCATCTGGACGGTTGCCGGCCCATGCCGGGCCATGAACTCAGCAGGCGCCACATACGGGTCGTGCGGGGGTTGAACAGAGAGGGCGGCAAAGAAAGGTGTCTCATCACCTGACTCAGAACGTCGACCGTGATCTTCGATAAACCGAAGCAGCATATCGGTCAGACAATCGGTCTCGTAGCCGGGTAGCCTCCGGTGGAACGCATCGCCCCCCTCCCCACCGTGGACCCAACAGTCCCACTGGCTGTTGTTGTTCTCGAACCCAACCCATTCGTCGAACCCGCCGCGCCGTTCCGGAGGGACGATATGCATGGCCGCCCTCCCCTCACGCTCCTGGAATCCGTCCAGGTGCCACTTCCCGAAGTAGGCGGTGTGGTATCCGTGATCTTTGAAGGCGTGCGCGATCGTCTGTGAGTCCGGGGGCATCTGATGTTGATGTCCGGGAACGCAGGCGTGAGGATATCGACTCGTCAGGAGCGAGCCACGGGCGGGGCAACACAGCGGAAACCCCGACAGCGCCCGGTCGAAGTTCAGTCCCTCGGCCGACAGTCGATCGATGTTCGGCGTATGGGCGTTGGGGTCGCCGTTGCAGCCGAGCGCCTGGGCGCGATGTTGGTCGCCAAAGATCCAGATGACATTTCGTGCAACGTCCAAAGGGTCCTCTCCTTGTTCGAGTTCAGGGCTTTAAGATAGCCCAGAAGGCTTGTGGTTCAAGTTCGACTAGCCTCGAGGCTCCCTGCGAGGCAAACGTTGCTAATGGCACCGAGAAGCACTGTTGACTTACAGCGACACAAGATCTATAGCTGATTGTTAGCGCAGGTTCACAATAGCCGCTTGTCGGAACCATGGGCAGTAAGGAGGAAACGGTCGTATGCGTCGCCAGTTCGTATTTCTGTCAGTACTCGTTTGTGGCGGGATCGCACTGTTGGGTCAGGTATGGTCCCCGGCATTGTGGGCCTACATCGTGGTGGGCCCTATCGTGCTGGTTGGATTCTACGATTTCTTCCAGCCCCAGCGAACGCTCCTGCGAAACTTTCCCCTGCTGGGACGTGGTCGATACGTGATGGAATCACTCAGGCCCAAGATCTACCAGTACTTCATCGAGTCCGATATTGACGGGACGCCAGTCAACCGCGTGTTCAGGAACGTGGTCTATCAGCGTGCACAGAAGGAACTGGATACCGTTCCGTTCGGCACCGCATTCGACGTCTACCGGGTCGGCTACGAATGGATGCACCATTCGATGGCGGCCAAGGACGCACGAACGTTCACCCCGGACATCCGGGTCACGGTTGGCTGTCCCGACTGTAAGCAGCCCTACAGCGCCAGCATCCTGAACATCTCGGCGATGAGCTACGGGGCCCTCAGCAAGAACGCAATCCTCGCCCTCAACACCGGGGCTAAGATGGGGAACTTCGCGCACAACACGGGCGAAGGATCGATCAGCCCCTTCCACCTCGAGCCCGGCGGCGACCTCATCTGGCAAATCGGTACCGCATACTTCGGTACCCGGACACCGGATGGCGCGTTCTGTCCCGACACGTTTCGGGAGAAGTCTCGTCTACCCAACGTCAAGATGATCGAAATCAAGCTGTCCCAAGGGGCCAAGCCAGGACACGGTGGCATCCTTCCAGCCAGCAAGAACACCCCTGAGATCGCAGAGATTCGTGGCGTGGTTCCAGGGACAGAGGTCGTGTCACCACCGGCGCACACTACGTTCGAATCGCCCGTCGGCCTGCTCGAGTTCGTCAAACAACTGCGTGATCTGTCAGACGGGAAGCCGATAGGGTTCAAGATCTGTGTAGGAGAGCGGGCGGAATTCTTCGCCGTGTGCAAGGCGATGCTACAGACGCGGATCAAGCCGGACTTCATCACGGTGGATGGTGGCGAAGGCGGAACAGGCGCCGCGCCGCCCGAGTATTCCAACTCAGTAGGGATGCCTCTGCGAGACGGATTGGCGTTCGTAGACGACGCCCTCACCGGCTTCGACCTTCGGAAAGACATCAAGGTCATCGCCAGCGGAAAGATCCTGACCGCGTTCCACATGGCGAGGGCTCTGGCGCTAGGCGCCGACCTCTGTTACAGTGCCCGCGGTATGATGCTCGCGCTCGGCTGTATCCAGGCGCTCGAGTGCAACCTGAACAAGTGCCCGACCGGGATCACGACCCAGAAGCCCGGTCTCGTGGCAGGCCTGGTCGTTGACCAGAAGGCACCGCGAATCAAGAATTTCCACGATGAAACGGTGAAGGCGCTCGGTGAACTGCTTGCCGCATCCGGTCAGGAGCACCCCGAGGAAATGACGCGAGACGACATCTACCACCGTGTGGGATCGAGCAAGATCCTGAGGTTCGACGAACTGTATCCGCCGCTGGAGGCTGGTTGCATGATCAACGGGAACGTGCCACCAGAATATGAGCGATACGTCAACGCCGCCAGCGCGGACACGTTCCTCACCAGCTTCCGGAACGGTCGCCCCAGGAGCACATCGAGCGGCACCTTTACCAACGATTGACCTTCACTTACTCGCAGAACAGAAAAGGGCCCGACCTCCGAAGAGATCGGGCCCTTTTCTGTTCTGAGCTGGAGGACTAAGCCGGAACGGCAACCCCGTCCACATACTCCTCGAACAGAGAGACGTTCTTCCGGATCATCTCCGGATCGTCCTTCGTGAACATCCCGACGCATGCGATATCTCCAGACCGTATGTTGTCGCGCATGAACTCGAAACCTTCCAAGATCGGTCGGTTCCCCGCGGCAAATACCTTGTAGTGAACGACCGGCGTCTGGATTGACGATATCACCTCGAACATAGCTTCCCGATCCGCGTCCTCCCATTTCTCGCCCTCATCCGAGTGATGGGCGACGATCGAGCGGTCCGTCGGGTTATAGTAGCTGCACATCTGGAAGTCGATGTCCAGGTTATCCCGAATCCAGGCGTGGGCCTTGAACATATGGCCCGCATATCCGGCCGCGATCCCGGCGTTCTTCATCAGCTCGGCCGACTCGTGGAAATTGTCCCAGAGCTCATTCGCATACCAGTTGTCAACCACCCCGCCGTGGATGTAAGCGCCGGCGCACCCGTGATCGATCGACCGGGCCAGCCAGTCCCGCCACGCCCCCGCGCCGCCTTCTCCACGCTCGATCCGCACCTGGGCAAACCACTGGATCTCCCCACCCTCGTCCCAATACTCCTTGAGCACGCCGAAGATGTGATCGTCCGTCCGCCCGAAGAACGTGTTGATCCCTGCCTCTTCAGACTCACGGAGGGTCTGCTTGATCACGTCGTCCGTGTAGTAGTCGGTCATCTCCTTGCTGCGCTCTTTGGTCTGATGCGCAAAGCCGCTGAAGGGGTTGCCGCCGATACACAGGCCGGACAACTGAACGCCGCCTATCGGTATTACTCGCATATGCTAGATCTCCTTGTCGCCCCGGGTCAGGTGGGACGCTAGGTCAATTCTTCTCGGTTTACCGTCTGCCCAGTTTCCACCGACATCACGACCATCTGGCAGATCGCCATTACATTCAGGTTCTGATACCCGCTGATCCCGGGCACGGGGCCGCCCTGAATATAGGTACGGAAATCGGCGAGCACACCTGCCTCTCCTAGGTGGTCTGCGAACGGCACATTATATGGCTCTCCTGCCCCGAACTGGGTCGCCGGGCGAGGCGTATACTCGAGGCGTTCCAACCCTCCAATACTGGACGTCCTGTCGAGGACCGAACCGATCAATGCGCCCCGACTCCCATGGACAGCGACTCTCAGTTCACTCCTTGCCGCATCGTGTCCGTGAAAATAGTTCACCACGGCGCCGTTCTCGAATCGCATAAACACGCTTGTGTTCGCCGGATGCTCATATGCAGACCAGTCGGCGCGGCTGGCGTGAGCCGTCACTTCGGACACAGGCCCCAACCAGAACGTGAGATCGTCGAAGTGGTGACACGACACTTTCCACACGGAGGCGAACGGATAGTCGAGCATCCTGGGAATCGGGCGAACACGGTGATGATGAAGGTCGACAAGGAACACATCGCCCACGTGATTAGGACGGACGGATCTGCGATCGATCGCTGGATCGTGCGCTCGAGCCCGTTGTAGCGGTAATTCCGGGATACACAGAATACGCCATCCCTTTCGCGAACGAAGTCGACCCCCGTATCAGGCCCGCACACCTAGAGCGGCCATTGTCCCCGACCGCTTACCCACACACACAATGTCTTCATACTCATCTCGGCTACGCCAGGTAGTACGCTGAATCCATCTCCGCCCACCACTCTCCTTCTGCCCGATCGCCCAGCGGCTTCTGACACGGTTCACAGACTGCCCACCACTCCCGGGTCTTCGGGTCGGCGGCCATCTTCGCGTTGTCGGCATCGATGTTGATTCCCGTATACTCGAAGTACATGAAGAGATAGTGGTTCCCGTCAGGCAACTTTCGGATGAAGATGTTGAAATTTTCCATGTTGCACTGCTTGATCATCGACTCGACTTCCGGCCAGACATTCCGGTGTAACTCGAGATACTCCTCGAGCTTCTCCTCTCGCACACCGATCACTTTTCCAAACCGTTGTTTCTCAGCCATCAGAAGACCTCATCAAGAATGGTTCACCATCCACGAACTTTCTCAATTCCGATGGAATGAACTTACGTTCATTGACCAAATCCTCGTTAGAATTGATTGCGAAGCCGACAGGTGCCGGATACGGGACGCCATAAACATCACCTCGATGTTCTCGACCCGAGGTACCGCTCTCTCGACTGCATATCCGTCGAGATACACCGTCCGATGGTCGTCTTCACGTGCCCACGCCATCGTGTGTCCGAGCTCGAACAGGTAGTACCCCATCACGCAACTACTGAGCGAGGGCTTCACGGATATGCGACTTATAAAGCGCGCGCCTCTCCTCCTTCGGCATCTGCCCCAGTCGGCCGAGTGCCTCGTGCGTAACCTGGGCTTCTTCGGCGACGTTCACACCAGCTCCGGACCGGGCGTGCGGTTCCACTCGAGTGGATCGACCTCCCCGTCGTAGACCGCAAGAAGATGCTCGATCCGGTTGCGGGCTTCGTCCGGCCAATCCCGCACCCGAACACGTGCCCCCCGTTCAAGGCCACCCAGGTGCGCCTGCATCGCCTCGGGCAATTCGTAAAAGACCGGATGATACCACAGCGTGATCACGGTGCGGCGTTTGTCCGTCCGGTTCGCGTGCGCCGAGTGGAGAAGTCGGCTGTCACCGACCACCAGGTCACCTGCCTTGACGCAGACATCGACCCCATCTGGGTGCGGTTGGAACGCGGGATGCTCCGTGTCCTCGGCCCGACGGATCTCATCCGTATGAGCTTCGGGAAAGTTGTTGTGCATCGGGTGCCACTTCAGGTGACTCCCGGGGATCACCCGCAGACAACCGTTCTCGGGCGTGGTATCAACCAAGTAATACATGAAGAAAAGCTGCTGGGGAACGGCCGTGTAGCTGTGTGGATCGTTCCACCCCCACCAGTCCTGATGCCAGAATAGTGGCGGGCTGTGCGGTGGCTTGCTGATGACGAATCCGGTCGAGAACGTCGGCCGCGTGTATCCGAGCGAGCCGATCGCATCTAACGCAGGCTGCCAAATGATCAGCTCGCTGAAGAACGGATCGTCCCACACGCAGATCAGGCTGCCCGTCGACCGTTGCTTCTCGAAATGCTCAGGACCCTGCGCTCCCAGCAGTCGATCCGACACGTCAGTGACACGCTCGACCATCCCCGAATCCAGAATCGATTCGAACACACAGAAGCCGTCTTCGATCAACGCGCGGTGCTGTGCTTTGGGTTCCGCCACCTTAGATCAACTCCGCATCCGTCATGATCTCGACCAGAGCCGGTCCGTCGTGCGCATGTGCCTGCTGTATGGCCTGATCGAGTTCCTCCACCTTCTCGACGCGTACCCCGTATCCTCCACACAGCGTCGCGAACGCGGAAAAGTTCGGGTTGTGTAGCGTGGTCTGCCAAACCTGCCACTCCCCTGCGCGCTGTTCTTTCGAGATACCGATCTCCGAGTTGTTCAGCAAGATGTGCGTGATGTTCATCCCATACTTCACGGCCGTCGTGAATTCACCCATATACTGCCCGAACCCGCCGTCACTGCGTAGGGTCCGTCTTGGTGACGCGGATGGACACTTCTTGATCGTGTCGATGATCGCTTGCGCCTCCTCTCCTTTCGAATTCCGTAGCGCGTCGAGCCCCTTGATCAGCAAGGGCCCGTCTTTGGCGATTTCAATCGTTAGTTTGTCGGCCATACCACCGTCTCCGCCTCCCGGCTTGGATTCGAATGACGTTACAGCTCGAGCTATATCCTCCACCCTCAGCTGCACAAGGTTTGTGAAGCGCACTCAAAAAGCAAAAAGAAAGACCGGCCTGCTGCCAGAACCGGTCTCCAAATACACGCCTCACTTCTGTCTCAAGAGAGCGTCACGACATCCTTCTTCGTGATCTCCTTGACCACTTTGTGGGCAGCCTTCGAGACCAGCTCCCGCGTCTCCGGTGACAGCCGACCCACGATTTCGTCCGGCATCGAATCGCCCTCCGTATACTGCGGGTGATATCTCAGCACCAGATACATGCGATAGCGATCCTGTGGTTTCCAGGGCAGCGCACCGTGAGTCACGCTCTCGGACATGAGCACGACGTCGCCCGCCTTGGGCGTGATGTTCACGACCCCACCAGGCAGGTCATCGCCGTCCGAGACGAACCCACCGTTGAACAGATCTGGCGGCCTCTCAAAGTTGGACTTGTGGGAGCCCGGTACAACCAGCAGACCACCGTCCCCCGGGTTCACGTCGGTCAGATACGGGAAGGCCACCATATGGTTACAGAAGATCCGGCCATCTCGGACATCCCACCGCATCGCATCCCAGCCGTAGTCGTCACGGGCACAGTGGAATCGCAACGGCTCGTTTTCGGGAATCGGCCGATCGATCTGCAGCGTTCCACTCGTCAGCCGCGGTCTCCCCTTCGTAATCTCCTTGATGAACGGCCAGATCGAGGGATGGGTCGCCAGTCGCTCGAGCGACTTATCGAAAGCGAAACCGTGGACGTGGCGTTTCCCGTCGACTGCAAACCCATCGGGCAGATTCTCAGGCTCCGAATGCACATACCGCTCTGCCGCGGCTTGCGCATCCTCCAGTTCTTTCCCCCCGAAAGCACCCTTGATATGCAGATACCCCCATAGATCCAGGAGATATCTCTGCTCTTCCGTCATGTAGACCGCAGCCTCTAACTATCGACTTTAGGACCTTCGACTTTACTCACGAGCTAACGACAATCGTTCTTCTTCGCCTTCCTGGCTTTCTTGGCCTTCTTGGCGGCCTTCTTCACCCGCTTCGCCGCTTTCTTCACAGCCTTCTTCACTTTCTTCGACTTCTTAGCCGGATCCTTCGACGAACCCTCGATCCAGACCTTTTTTCCGTCCGAGTTCAGGATCGGCAGACGGCCTCCGTGATGGACACCGGGGCCATACAGGACGGCCTGCTGTTCGGGTGTCAGCTCGTTGGTCCAGTCACCATACCGTTCCTGAGGCGTGAAGTGCTTGCCGACAGCGCGTGCCGCTGCGCGAGATGCGTATTTGTAGAGGACTGATCGACGATCGTGTTCTGCCGTCCACGGGAGCGCTCCGTGTGTCGCCGTCTCGGCAAAGAACAGCAGATAACCAGCCTTCATTGGCACCTGCTCGACAAGCCCCATGTCATCTTCCATCGTCCGGACCTCGTCGGGCGTCGGCTCGAAGTTCTTGTGGCTGCCCGGGACGATACAGAACCCGCCATCGCCAGGGTTACAGTTCGCCAACTGCCACGCGACAGTGATACCGCGGCAGTAGATCTTCCCGTTCTGCTGATGATACCAGGTCGCCTGGCTGAACGGTTCGCCGCCCCCGTGCAGCCGATGACCTTCAGCCCCCTTTTTCGCGCTGATCAGAAGCGGACCGTGATCCAGACGGAATCCCCGTCCGCTGAATTCATTAAGCCGCGACACCACCCACGGGTTCACCAGCAGCTTTCGGAACGGCTTGTGATACTCGGGCTCCCAGCCGAGCATCCCCGTCAACTCGATCCGGCTGGAGTCCCCCCCGAGAGCCTTGGAACCTCGCGACAGCCGGCCAGACTCGAACGTTCGCGCCTGATCCAGCTTCGCATCGATCGACGCGTTGCACGCATCGATCTCCGCCTGACTCAGCACACCCGGAATCACAAGGTATCCCCGCAGGTCGAAGAAGTACATCTCTTCATCAGACACTCTATGAACTTCGTAGTTCATGTGCTCATCGGTGATGGATCGCCCATCTACGTTCAGTGTTCTGTCCAGGCGAAAATCTGCGCGTTTTCCGGATGAACAAGCGCGACGGTTCCATGTTCATTGACCTTCAGATGCATATCGTCACGGATCGGCGCCGACGCGGGCCCGAACATTACGGCTCGCTCCTCTGCGCTCATCCCTTCGACGGTGCCGGCATCCCAATACGCCTCGGGCGCGCAGCAGCGAGCCACGTCCTGTCGTATCGAAGTTCGCGAAGCATACTTGATCTCGGACAGGATCAGCCCGATGACCGACGTCTTCCCACCCGACATCGCACGTGCCGACAGGTTCGGGAAGTAGTCCAGCTCCTCGGCCACGCGACGCAAACGATCGACCGTCTCCTGCCTGATCCTGACCGTGGCGACCGAGACCTCGGCTTCTGGGTGATATCCTTGAGTGTGATCCCTCGAGCGAACTTCACCTCTTCGAGCCGCTAAACGTGGATGGGTTAAACGGTATATCAGGATAGCGGCAGATACTGGAACCGAAACTTCGGAGCGCTACATGGATCCTGACTGACACCGGGCCTTCCAGGCTGGATAATCCACGTCAAGCAGACGACTCGGTGATCCCGTATACCACCCATAGCCCGTCCGACGTTCTAGTTTCACTTCCGCCAGCGAATACACCTTGATGCCGTCCCGATTGCAGAAGAAGGGCCGGTTGGTATCGACTTCATAATAACGCGCCCAGATCGGTGGCGCGCCCGGATCCTCGACGACCACACGATCACGGGTGGTCGTATGGTTGTGAAACCGTACGGGATCGATCTCGATATCCTTGATGCGGATTCCGGAGATCTTGGCACGCTCGATCCAGGCCACACCAGCTTCTATCGCCGAGACAATCTCGGGTAACGGATCTTCGATCTCCATCAGAAAGCGGAGAATGCCGCTTGATTCAGCCGAGCAGATGGCTGGGAGCTCATATGATCGCGCCTTCACGGGCTCGAAAGTATCGTGACTATGCTGCTGCCCCCAGGCCGTCTTGACCCCGTCGACGACAACCTGACACCTGAGGGTGACCTCGATCGCGCGCGCAAGAGACGCCGAAACCCGCTGGCGTAAACCGTCATCCAACCAGTTGAAATGATCGACGCCCCGGTTGATGTCTCGGAAAAGCCGCATAACACCCAGCATCACATCGTCGTTGTATGTGACGGCGTCTACGTCGGCTCCCCGCCAGCCCCCCGATGCCCGCTGTTCAGCCAGGATATAGCCAAGACCACGTTCGACGCTCTTCAGGTATTTCTGCTGCTTCGTTTGTGTGTAGACCTGAGCGAGATAAATGATCTGTGGATACGTACTCCGGTTATCGAGCGTGCTGCGGGACAGCGAACGTCCCAGAAGCGGCCGCAGCTCCGCCTCCGATACCTTGAGCTGTGGATCGAGGTTCTTTGGCCACCCTCCATCCTCGAGCTGATACGTCAGGATGTTGTCAGCGATCTGGACGACCTGATCAGGCGCATAACGCTCATCGGCACGGTCTCGACCATACTTGTCATTCCAGTGCTTAATGCCATCCCGGAACCCCGAAAGGTCGATCGCTTCATAGGCGTGCGCGGTCGACAGGAAGAGCCACGTAAACAGCCCCAGACCGCATGCCCGCCGAGCAAAGGCTATAGGGTTCCTCATATGGCGCAGGCCCAGGTAGTGTCCGTACACATCAATCTGAAGAGAACGCTTCGGGTCGGCAGACACGCTTGGCCCTCGTCTTTCTCTGCGCCCTCTGCAGTGAATGGTTTTATAGGGTTAGCCTTCATCCGTCACAGCCTGGATCATCGCCTTGATGTAACCGAACTGGAAAGCCCATCCCTGCCGGACCCGTTTGGAGACACCATCGGGCGCTACATCGTCCGGGTGCACCGGTGCGTGGTCTGGCATCAGCATGTAGGGGTAACCCGTTTTGTGGAAGATCTTAGCGAGTGTATGCATGTTCACGTCGCCCTCGTCCGGCCAAACCTCCACGAAATCGTTCAGCCCACCACGGATGTTCCGGAAGTGGACGTTGAAGATCTTCTTCTTCAACGAGAAGTACTCGACGATCGGCGGCAGTTCCTCGCGCGGGTTCTCGAGTCCTTCCGCGGCGACCCCACAGCAGAAGTTGAACCCGTGGTAGTCGCTGTCCACGAGCTCGCTGAACTGGGTCAGCCCATCCTTGACCGGATAATTCCACCGCACTTCACCGCGCAAAACAGGGGCGGGCGGATCCGGCAAGTGGCTCGCCATCTGGACCTCGTACTCCTCGGCAACCGGGATCACGCGATCGAGGAAGTGCTTGGCCCGCGCGAGGATTTCGTCCCGATCAACTTGCCCGCCCTTGTGCGGTTCCTCGTTGTCATACTTGTCGAACTCGAACGAGCTGAACTGTGACCCCCCTCGCCCAAACCGCGCGGGTGTCCGTTGATAGCCCACCACGGAGAAGTTGTAATTCAGGCCCCGAAGTCCAGCCTTCCCTGCATTCTCGATCCAGCCACAAATTCCGTCCAGATCCTTATCCCGTTGTGGCTCATCCGCAAGCGTGATGCTCTCTCTGATCGGGATATGGATCATCTCGAGCTCCACACCCTCCGCCGCTGCTTCCTCCCTTGCGCGCTTCAATCCATCCAGATCGGACGGATCAAGCGTGGTATCCATATGCGTGACACCGTGACGCGTCATGAACTGCAATTCGCGCTTCGATGTGCCGAATCCCTGACAACCGACGTACATGTGTTTTTCCTATCTGTTCTGTAGAGCCAGGCCCGCGAACGCGGGCATCCAGTGCTGCCTGGACCGATGATTCCCGCAAGTTCACCCCGAGCGGAGTCGAGGGACGGGAATGACACAAAGAGGCACTCAGTCTAGCCCGCGCTCTCGTTCTCCACCGCCTGAATCAACGCGATTATATACCCGAACTGAAACGCCCACGCCTGCCGCACACGTCCCGTCACACCTTCCGGCGCCACGTCGTCGGCATGATGCGGCGCGTGATCGGGCATCAGCATGTATTCGTAGCCCGCCTCGTGGAGCACCTTGACCATCTCGTGCATGTTGACGTCGCCCTCGTCAGGCCACGTCTCGCTGAAGTCGTTCAGTCCACCCCGAATATTCCGGAAGTGAACGTTGAAAATCTTCTTCCGTTCGGCGAAGTATTTGACGATCGCCGGCAGTTCTTTGCCTGGATCTTCCAGCCCCTCGCTCGCGACACCGCAACAGAAGTTGAACCCGTGGTTCGGACTGTCCACCAACTCGCTGAATCGCTTCAGCCCGTCAAACACGGGGAAGTTCCACTTCTCCACGCCGTTCAGCACCTGTGAAGGCGGATCGTTCAGGTGGCAAGCCATCTGGATGTTGTTCACGTCGGCCACCGGCATGATCCGCTCGACGAAATACTTCGCGCGTTCGAAGCTCTCCTCACGACTGACCTCCCCTGCCGCATATCGCTTGTCGTTGTCGTATTCGGCCAGCACGAAGGAACTATAGGTCGACCCGCCCCGACCAGGACGTCGAGCCGTTCGCTGAACGCCGCCACCGGCACCCTCGGAAGCCCTGAGGACGAGGAAGTTATAGTTCAGTCCGCGTAACCCTGCTTTAGCGGCATTCTCGATCCATTGACAGACGTTGTCGATCGCCTCGTCACGGCCCTCGTCTGCCAGTCCGATACTGTCCTGCCATGGGATATGGATCATCTCGAGTTCGACCCCGTGTTTGGCGGCCTCGTCCTTGTGACGGGCCAGCGTATCCGAATCGTAACCGTCGACGGTCGCGTCGAAGTGGGTGACGCCGTGTCGCGTCAGAAATTCCATCTCGTGTCGCGAGGTCCCGAAGTACTGTGTTCCTGGATACACGACCGTTCCTTTCGTTCTTGGTTGAGCCAGGCACTTCGCCGCCCAATATAGGTCGCCGCTATGGGATGGCGAGCACTTCTCGATGAGCTATCATGGTCCCCGCCGTCCCGGGTGCCTATCTTCCCTCTCGTGATCACCAAACGACATACCGCAGGCATCCTGTGCCTCACGCTGCTTGCATCCGCCCTGTTCCTGTGGGAAGAAGCGGGCACAGCAAGCCACCCCGGCTATCCGCTCGACGACAGCTGGATCCACGCCCAGATCGCCCGCAACCTGGTCAATGGAGAAGGGTTCGCGTTCAACCCCGGGGAACCCGTTGCCGGATCCACCGCCCCGCTGTGGACGCTCGTCTTCTCCTTCCTGTCGCTCCTGCCTTTGGACACGGTCTGGGCAGTCAAAGGGTTCGGGGTCTTCGCCCTCTTCGTCACAGGTCTACTCACGGCGAGGTTGGCTATGCAGTCCGGTCTCGATCGCGAATACGCCGGCGCCGCCGCATTGTTCGTCGTGATGACACCTCGCCTGGTATGGGGGGCGATATCAGGGATGGAAGTCACACTGTATGCCGCCCTGTCCACAGGCGCAATCGTTTGCCACCTAGCCTCGCGCGAACGGCCGACCTATCCAGAGACGATCCTGTTCGCCCTCGCGTCTCTGGCGCGTCCCGAGTGCCTCATCCTGTTCCCGATTGCAGCAGCGCTGCGCATCGTCTCATCGGACAATCGCGCAGAAGTAGTTCGGACCTATATCCCTCAGGCAGCCGTGTTTGCACTGACCCTCTCCCCAGCCATCGCGTTCAACGTGGCAACCATCGGCAGCCCGTTCCCCAATACGTTCCACGCGAAGGTTGGCCCATACGGCCTGCTCGGCGCGATCGCCAACGCCGATCTGGATCGCATCGCAAAGACGACCCTCTACTATCCACTCCTCCAGTTGTGGGACTTCGTCGCATTCAGCGCCGGGAACAACCTGCTGATCACGCTCTTGGCCGGACTCGCCCTCGTGAAGGCCTTGCGGCATCGGTCTGCTCCCACGGGCTGGCTGATCCCCGTCGCCATCGTCGCTTTTCCACTGATCCGGGGGATGGTCGCTCCGTTCAAGGGCCCGACGTTCCAGAACGGTCGCTATGCGGCGCACTTCGTTCCAATCATCACGGTCCTTGGCGTTACTGGACTCGCTGCGCTCTTGAAGGGGCGAGCCTCAACCAACAAGGCCTGGGCGATCGTTATCTTCGTAATCCTGCTTTCTCAACAGGCAGGTTGGATCCCACACCAGGCCCGGTCGTACGCCCGAGATGTAGCGGCGATCAACGAAGTTCACGTAGAGATGGGTAGATGGCTTTCTGAAAACACAACGGAAGATGCAGTCGTTGCCACCCACGACATTGGGGCGATCCGGTACTTCTCAGACCGTCGCGTGATCGACACGATCGGCCTTGTGACCCCGGAGGTACTGGATTACCTCAAACCTCGTGTAGCTGCGGACGGTCCGGTGTTGTCTTTCCTGAAAGATGTGAAGCCGGATTACTTCGTGTCGGTTCCGAGCTGGTATCCGGAGCTGACCGCCAACCGAACGCACCTGACACCCGTTCACGAGCTGCGGCCTAAGGGTGAGTCAGCCGTCGGAGGGGATCGGCTCGTTGTCTACAAGGCGACCTGGCCCTAAACGCGCACACGCATTGCCAGTGCTGAACATTCCCACGATATTCACACCGATACTGTTGCCCCTGCCCACGGAAACCGCATGAACAAGACCCAGAAGACGCTGCTCACATTCTTCGCGGCCGCCCTTGTTGTAGGCTGGACCTGCTTCGACGAACGCCTGTCCCGGCTCGGGGATAACGCAGAATTCGTCGTGCTGTCCAAGGGCCTAGTCACGGGCCACTGGATGTCTTTCGTCCATGGGCCCGAGCCCGAGCCCGCTCGAAAGTTCCCGCCGGGCTACCCGATAGTCCTGGCGGCCGTCCAGCTCGTCTCACCTGACAATGTGAGCCTGATGAAGAGCCTGAACGTCCTGTTCTTCGCGCTCGTCGTTCCGCTGGCCTGGCTCGTCGTCCGTGAGGTGGATACCGAACTGACGGCAACTCTGGTGGCGGCCACCACACTCTTGTCGCCCCACCTGATCGAGTTCTCGCACCAGGTCTTGTCCGAAGTCCCCTACGCCGCGCTCTCTCTGGCCGCGTTGCTGTTCCTCCTCAAATACAGACACTCGGATATACCGAAGGAGTGGATTGTCCTCGTGGTGCTGGCGGTGTCCAGCTACTACATCCGGACGATCGGGCTGACCGCAATCGGTATGGTGGTCTGTACCCAATTTCTGGACGGCCGGTATCGGCAAGGATTCCTGATGGGCGTAGCGGCAGCCATCCTGATCGCGCCGTGGGTCCTGTCGAGTTCGGCCTATCTCGATCAGTTTTCGAGCGTGAATCCCTATCAGACAGATTCCAGTCCGGGTGTCTCCATCGGATTCCTGTTCGAACGGTTGGGCAGGAACCTGTCGAAGTACGGTCTCGTTTTCCTGCCGACAGCGTTTGCGCCGTTCCTCGACTTCCGGCAAGGCGTCGAAGGAATGGGCGTCGCTCTCGCTGTCGCAATCGACCTCCTGTTTTTCTACTTCATCGTGATGACCATCCGACACGGCAAGAAGGAAGCCCCGATCGGTGTCTACCTCGCTCTCTATGTGTTCGTTGTGCTCTTGTGGCCGGAAGTATGGGCTGACACCCGGTTCGTCATCCCGATCATCCCGCTCGCCATCTATGGAATCTTCTGGAGCGTGCGGGATATCACCGCACGGCTACCGCTCAACGACACGCTAAAGACCCGCATTCCAATGGGCTTGGCGATCGCTGTCCTTTTGGCCAACGGACTCCGAACCGCGAACACGCAGATCGATCACCCACCTTACCATCCCGTCTGGCGAGACTACTTCGAGGCGGCGAAGTGGGCGAAGACGGCTACGCCTCCGGATGCGATCATCCTATGCAGGAAACCATTCTTGATGAACGTCATGTCCGGGCGAACCACGGTGAGCTACCCGTGGGCTGTACCGGATTCGGTTCTGAGCGTGATTAAAGCGAAAAGTGTCGACTACGTCGTCTACGACCAGCTGTTCAGCTCGACTCCGAGATACCTCCTCCCGACGATCCGCCAACACGGATCCCACTTCAAGGGCTTGCACCAGTATCCTCAGTCGAAAACAACTGTCTTCCAGTTTGTAGCGAAACCGGAGTAGGTCAACCAACTCAATTGTCCACTCACGTGGACAATTGGGGTCCAGCGATGGAACGCCGCTCAGGGTTCAACGTCGATAAACTGGCAGGTGAAGACGAACAAGGCCGCCGGAACCTCGCTGTGGCAATCCGGTCAGGGAGGTTCCGGCGTCTGGATCCCCGCTTATGCGGGAATCCAGTGCGGCCTATGGAATTGAGAAGGCACCGGCTATACAAGAACACCCCCAGCCAAAGGCTGGGGGTGAGGCAGTAGTTCGATGTGGTGTGCCGGCAGAGCCGGCCTTTTACTGCCCGAGCACGAACAACCGCAACTGACTCGGCGGCGGAATTTCATCACGAGGCCTGTCTCGATTCGGTGGAAGCGTCTCCCACCTCAGGAGATAACGTCTATCGCTCGAGACAGACGATCCATCCAGTTTGATTTCCCTGCCGTGCGCCAATCTTACTCTCGCCTCAGGGTAATCCATCTCGGGTCTTGCCAGTTCTTCCGGCAGCGTGGATTCGGGCTCTGGATACGACCCGACAACTTGTAGCGTCTCTTCATCCAGCTTCCAGATCCCTTCCGCCTTGTGCAGGTGCCACCAGCTCATACTCAGGTGACCGGGCTCCTTCACATTAGCGCCACCCACGCGGATCTCCGCGCCGATCGATCCACCACCACCAAACTCCCACCGATAGTCCCAGTCGCTCAGCTTGTAGGCGACCCACTCTCCTGATTCCAATCGGGAGGCGTAGGCCTGAGTATTCCCCTCTTCGTCGTGTTTGTGGTAGGATACGATCGGACGATTCCGTGAATCAAACCCGAGCGACTGACACATATTGATCAGCCCTCCGCCAGGGGGCACCGGATCGACGATAGAAGGCTTGGCCTCCACCGTTATCGGCAACGGCAGGGCGGACCCGTCCCCTGCCGACCAGCTCACCAGGTCCAAACTCGTTGCGTATGAAATGTCGTGATTCGTCGCGCAATCCCCTGTATCCCGCCACATCCAGATCATGTGATACTGGCCATCCGGACCAAGCTCTGGCATCCGGGCGTATGCGTTCATCGCATCCATGCCATCGAGGATCGGCGTATCGACCAGCCGACGCCACGTCTTGCCAGCCTCGTCATACTGATTGTAGTAGTCGACCCCATTCCCGCTTTTCCCGTCCCTGAACCGGAACACGAGCTCGCCTCCCGGACCACGCATAAACACGGGATAAGTACACCGCTCCTCGTTCTCCCCCACCATATAGTCGACCCGCTCGAAAGTCGACACATCCAGAGGTTCCTTCGTGCGGAAATAGATCAGCGGGTCGACGTGCATGTTTCCACACAGATGAATGTGACCTTCTCGATCGAGCGTCATCGTGATGCTGTTGTGGCTGTCCCACTCTAGGTCTGTGGATAATCTCCCACGCGCCTCGAGCCACCGTCCCTCCAGCCGATACAGTTGGAACGCTTCTTCGCTCAACCTCCGTTGGCCCACCGTCATTTTCCGGTCAGCGTCATAGAACGCGATGAATTGCTGATCGCCGTGCGTCAGCAGATCGAACCGCACGGGATGGCCTGACCACACGGACGAGATGAGTATGCTGCTCAGAATCTCCACGATCACCTGCCTTATTGTGTAACCGAGCGACTGGTGGGAAGGATACGCCTTACGACAATGCGCTCCCGATCCATAATCGCGCCGACTCGGTCACTGATGTCGTCTGTCCACATGGGATCCTGGTAGACCGCCTCATACAGGTTCTCCCGTTCGTCTTCGCTCTCGAATCGCCGGATCCAGATGTAGAGATCCTCTTCTTCCTCCGAAACAAAGCTTCCGACGACAACCATTCCCTTACCAACCTGGAACGGGATGATCTCCTTCTCCATGAAGTCGACCCATTCGTCCATCTTACCGTCTTTGATCCTGTATTCGCGCAACTCGAAAAATGCCAAGGTGTTGCCTCCTATTTGACAGTTCACCGCCGAAAAAGGCGGCTCCTAAGATCAGTCTCTTATCAATTCACAACTGGATTGTCGTGTGGATTCGATCCACGGCAGTGCCACAGCTTGAAGGTCTGATTCGACGAATGATCCCGGTTCAGCTTCATTCGCTGCGAGAAATACCGCATCGTGTAGCCGCCTCGATGGCGACTGCTCGTGTTCGCCTCCGCTCCGTGGACGATACGGGAATAGTGGAAGGACTCCTCGTTCTCTTTCAGCTCGAAGTAGACGGCTTTGGACTCGTCAACATCCACGATTTCCGATCCAAACGTGTTGGTCTCCCGATCCACGGGTGAATAATCGTGTCTCGTCGTAAGGTGACTGCCGGGGATCACTCGCATACAGACGTTCTCGCGGTCTGACGCGTCAATGGCCAGCCACAGCGTCACGATTTCCGTAAAGGCTTCGAAGCGGCCGTTCCAGTAATCCGAGTCAGCGTGCCACGCGGATGCCGGACCATCGTTTGGCGTTTTGCAAATGAAGTGGCTGGACCACAGACCGATATCCGGTCCGATTAACGGCTCTACGAGATCGATGATCTGGTCATCCAGTAGAAAGTCGAGCAGACGGGGCTCCTCGAAGTGCGGAGTGTCGAGTTTGTCGGGCCTGACCGTCGCCTTCTGCAAGAGATCCTCGAACAGCGCCTTCAGGGCCCCAAACCGCTCGGAAGGAAACACCGGCTCGTGATGCAGGTAGTAGCCGTTCTCGTCGTAGAACGACGATTCCACCTTCCCTATTCCTCGCATCAGGACTGTCGCGCGGCCGTGATTTCGATCTCGACGTGGGCTCCCGCCGGAAGGGACGTAACCTCGACGGTCGTCCGACCTGGCGGATCCACCTTGAAGTATTCCGCATACACGTCGTTCATCGTACCGAACTCCGACAGATCCGTAACGTAGACGACGGACCTCACTGCGTCATCCATCGAGAGTCCTGCTTCCTCAAGGATCGCTTTCACGTTGTCGAGCGTCTGACGGGTCTCCGCCGCGATCCCCCCTTCGACGATCTTCCCCGTCTCCGGGCTGATCCCCTTCTCACCGGCCACATACACCATATCCCCATACCGAATCGCCTGCGAATACGGTCCGACCGGAGCTGCTGCCTTGTCCGTCTGAATCACTTTCTTCTTTGGCACCTGAGCGTCTCCCCCACCACTGAGCTCAAGGTTCGCGTTTCCCTTGAATTTCTTGGTGTCCTTGGTGTTCTTGCCTTGTCCCGAGTAGTCATCCGGTAGGATGGCGTATCGAGAGGGTGGTCCCACTTTTGTGCGCCAAGGAGTAACTGAAAGCCCGTCCGGTCAAGTCCTATGCTCGCCGATCGTCCGAACATCGTCCTGATAATCTCCGATCAGCACAACAAGCACGTGATGGGATGCTCGGGTCATCCGTATGTGGAGACCCCCAACCTCGACGGGTTGGCAGCCCAGGGTGTCCGGATGACAGACGTCTACTGTCCCTATCCCCTGTGCGCCCCATCGCGTGCCGGTTTCATGTCGGCACAGTATCCGTCGGATATCGACGTCTATGACAACGGTGGATCCGCTTTCTTCTCTTCCCAGACGCCAACCTTTGCCCACGCCCTAGGCGCTGCCGGATACGAGGCCGTTCTTTGCGGGCGCATGCACTTCGGGCCGTCGGACCCTTTTCACGGGTTCGAACGTCGTATTCACGGGGATCCTTCGGGAAGGGCCGTGTCTCCGGAGATCCTCGGGTCCGGGCTGAATCGGACCAACGGCCAGACCCGGTATGCGGTCGAGGTCGCCGGACACGGACGCAACGGGTTCCAGGCCTTCGACGCGTCGGTGACGGACACGGCGTGCGAGTTCATCTCATCCCACAAGGGCGACCGGCCATACGCGCTCGTCGTTGGGCTGATGCTGCCGCACAACCCCCTGATCTGCAGCCACGAAGACTTCGAATACTACTACGAGAAGACGCCCACACCGGAGCCGGAACCGGAGAATTATCTGGACAGACTCCATCCCGCCCTGCGACGTTGGCGAGAACGTCGCGGTGTCGACGCTCTGTCGCCGGAGCAGAACCGCCGTGCCGTTGCCGCCTATCTCGGTCTAGTTGCGGAGCTTGACCGAAACGTGGGACGTATTGTCTCGTCTGTAGGCGAAGCCGCTGACCAGACAGCTATTTTCTATACGTCCGACCACGGGGACATGTGCTGCGAACACGGGATGTGGTGGAAGAGCAGCTTCTACGAGGGCTCCGCCGGCATACCGCTGATCGCATCCTGTCCGGGTCGTTTCGGAGCGGGTACAACCAGTTCCTCTATCGCAAATCTGATCGACGTTGGACCGACCGTCCTGGATCTGGCGAGCGCCCCCCCACTGCCTGACGTTTCAGGGAACAGCTTCCTGCGACTGCTCGAAGGCGGCGAGATACCAGATTGGCCTAACCAGGTATTCTGTGAGTATTCGGGACTGCTCGGGGATCAGCCTGCCTGTATGATCCGGGCGGGCAACTGGAAGCTGAACTACTATTCGGAGTTCGACTCGTGCCAGTTGTTCGACCTGAGCACCGACCCGGAAGAGCGGAACGACCTGGCAGGCCGTGCGGAGTGCTCCGTCATTGTCAACCAGCTCAAGGCTCGGATTCACGAGCGATGGTCGGCGGACGACATCCTGGAGGCCCAGGCGCGCCAGCAACGCGCGGCAAAGGTGATTCGGGGATCGAGGCGCGGGGCGCGGCCGAACGATGTCGAAGACTTTGTGCCAGCAGAAGACTCAGACAACCAATTCGATTTTTCGCAGCTGCCGGCAAAACCCGTCGGCTTGGAATGACTGTTCAAAGATGGTCACGTAATTCACTGGATGGGACAGTGGAAGGAGCGGAGCAAAGATGAGCAGCAGAAACGGATACATACCAGAGAACGTTTACGATTACATCCTCGAGAACACCCTGAGGGATCGCCCTGAGCTGAAAGCCCTCCGCGACGAGACTCAGGACCTGCCCTTGGCGATGATGCAGATCTCCCCGGATCAGGGGCAGTTTATGGCCCTGCTGGTCAAGCTGACCAACGCCAAACGGGCAATCGAGGTCGGCACCTTCACGGGTTACAGCGCGCTCGTCGTGGCCGAAGCGCTCCCTGACGACGGCAAGCTGGTGGCCTGTGATATCGACGACGAGATGCCCTCGATCGGGCAGAAGCACTGGGAGAAGAACGGCCTGGCGGACAAGATCGACCTGCGGATCGGTCCAGCGGTCGAAACGCTCGACGCCATGATCGAGGCGGGCGAATCCGGCACCTATGACATCGCCTTTATCGATGCCGACAAGGAAAGCTACGGCGAATACTACGAGCGCTGCCTGGCCCTGCTCCGTCAGCGAGGCCTGATCCTGATCGACAATGTCCTCTGGGGCGGAAGAGCCGCGGATCCGTCGAACACAGATGAGTCGACGATCGCCATCCGCGAACTAACGACCAGGATGCAGGCAGATGAGCGTGTTGATTTTTCGCTCATTCCCGTCGGGGACGGGGTATCCCTAGCGGTTAAGAGATGAAATGGCGCAAGGTATTTGAGGCTTGGAGCTTCGTTCGGATCCCACCACGGAATCGCCCCCCGGCCTCCCGCTCCCTGCCCCCTGTCATACTGCTCTGGGCCGTGTTCCTTCTCCTACCCAGTTCACTGAGCGCGGATCCTTTCGGAGACTATTGGTACCAAGGAAAAGCCGAAATCACAAGCTACGACCTCGAGCAGGTCCGATACAGTGAGGTCCATCCCGGCAATGCGGTGATGATTTTCGTCACCGAGGACTTCTCGGATAAGAAGCACGTGAAACTCGACCGTCCCGAGCGATCACCGGAGGACGCCGTCAAGGTTCTGAAGCTGAACGCCACCCGGAAGTTCAACACGGGCATCTATACCTATTCGATGATGACGTCCGTGTTCACACCCGTCTATGCCGACCAGCATCCGCACACGCTCAAGGTCACAACCACATCCCAGGAGTGGTGTGGCCACACATTCACACAGCTCAACCGGAAGACGAACGGGTATCGGGCCAGACAGTACTCCTACTTCGAGCGCGAAAGTGACCGTGACCTGACGTGGCGTAACGGAATCCCTGAGGATGAGATCTGGACCCGTATTCGGCTGTCTCCTGATACGCTACCCCTTGGCAAGGTTAAGATCATTCCGGGAACGATCTTTCAGCGCCTTCGCCACAAGGCCTGGGGAGTATTCGACGCGGTCGCTGAGAAGATGCCTAACCCGGTTGACGCATCCCTGGAGACCTACACAATCTCCTACCCAGAATTCGACCGCGTAGTCGTGATCAACCACAAGCGCGACTTCCCCCACGAGATCGAGAGTTGGGAGGAAATCGAGTTCGTCGGACGCGGTGATGATCGTGTCGAAATGACGACGCGAGGAACGTTGAAGAAGCGGCTGATGACAGCATACTGGCGTCAGCACAACCTGGAACACATCCCGCTCAGAGCAGAGCTGGGTCTAGACGAGTGAATGGAGTCTGAATGATTTTCGGTGCACACGAATCGATCGCAGGTGGCGTGTTCAACGCCATTACGCGTGGGCAGAAAGCGACTTGCGATGCTGTTCAGATCTTCAACAAATCGAACAACCAGTGGAGAGCAAAGAAACTAACGACGGAAGAGGTCGACGGGTTTTTCGCAGCGATCGAAAAGACAGGCGTGACGGTTGCCTGCTCACACACCAGCTACCTGATCAACATCGGCTCACCCGACGATGCACTGCAGGAGAAGTCGCGCAACTCGCTCCAGGAAGAAACTGAGCGCTGCAACCTGTTGAAGATTCCGAATCTCGTGTTCCACCCCGGCTCCCACGTTGGATCGGGTGAGGAACCCGGCATGGATCGAATCGTGGACAACATGAACCAGGTCCTGGACGCGATCCCCGACAACACCGTCACCCTCTGCCTGGAAACCACGGCCGGCCAGGGGAGCAACCTCGGATACACCTTCGAACAGATCGCCTACATCATGGATCGCATCGAGGACAAGGCCCACGTTGGCGTCTGCCTCGATACGTGCCACATCTTCGCGGCTGGCTACCCGATCACGGACCCGAAAGACTACAAGAAGACGATCAAGCAATTCGACGACGTGATCGGGATGAAAAACCTGAAGATCGTTCACGCGAACGACAGCAAAACAGAACTCGGTTCGAAGAAGGATCGACACGAACATATTGGCGAAGGCCACATCGGGATCGACGCATTTTCCAACTTCGTGAACGACAAACGATTCAAGAAGATTCCCTTCATCCTCGAGACACCCAAGGATGACGACCTGACCGAAGACATCGAAAATCTCGCCAAGTTGAGAGCGCTGGGGAAGTGAATGATTCACTCAAAATCGCTCCACCTCGACGCGCCTTCCTTTTCATCTTCCTGATCACGGGCGTCGTCCTGCTCCTCAACGGCCTTGCCGTCCTCGTCTTCGCCCCTATCCCGCGCTCTGCGGGCGCGATCCAAGCACCCCTCTCTCCATCGTTCGGCGTTGGAGGTTGGATGCCGATCGTTGCGGGCCTGCTCTGTTTCGCAGGCGCCGGGTGGATGCTGAATCACCACCGCAAGGTGGCCAGAATTGCCGATCTCGTTCAGGCCGAGTTACCCGAGGACGCCGTCGATCCTGACGGGAGATCCAGACTTCTCTCCGCGCTTCTCGAACGTGCGGATCAACTCGTTCGGGCGCTGACCGCGTTTCCGGAGGCCCTGGTGACCATCGACCTCAAAATCGGGGAAGACCACCGTCTCGAGCTCGAATACGTTCAGCGGACCATTTCAGCCAGACTCTCGCCAACGGATCGATCCCTCACGGAACGGATCGAGCAGATCTGGGAGGGAGTTGCGTTCGACGACGAGATCCTGCTGGACCTGGGGAACGCCGAACGGGTAACGGACTTTGTTGACCGCCTAACCACCAAGGTCCTCGCCCTTCCTCCCGACTACGAGCTTTCGGGCGATATCCGAATCTCGAAACGGTCGAACCTTGCGCCTGCCTGACGGAGCCCAGTCACGCAGAGCGCTTATAAGTAGACGGTCCACGCGCATATCATCAGATAGATCAGTGACAAGAGATCGAAACATGCCCGGTTACGGCTCCAGATTCCTCGCGTTGGTTACGGGCAACCTTGGTTTCCGCAACCATCGTTCTTTCGGCCGCAACTCACGCCTGCGGTGGATTCTTCTGTACCACCTTCCCGATCAGCCAGGTCAACGAGCGGATTCTGTTCGTTCAAGGGAACGGCACGGTGACCACCCACGTCCAGATTCAGTACTCGGGGCGACCGGAAGACTTCGCGTGGATTCTGCCTGTCCCCTCCCTGCCTGAGCTTTCCGTTAGCCACAACGAGTTGTTCCGCCAGCTCGAGTTCACCACACAGCCCTCCTTTGTCCTCGACTTCGAGGGCGACGAAAACTACTTCTTCTTCCCTCCCTTCGTCCGGTTTACCGATGCCGTTGCCGAAGACGGCGGCGTGGATGTGGTCGCCGAGGAACAGGGCGGCGCGTTCGACACCGTGATCATCACGGGTTACGACCCGCAGGCTGTCGCAAACTGGCTGGCCGAGAACGGCTATGTCCTGGATGGAATGGGCGTGGAGCTGCTGGCCCCCTAAGTGAACAACGGCTTCCACTTCGTCGCTTTGAAACTGGCTCCGGGCAAGGATCTAGGCGACATCGAGCCGATCGCGCTCACCTATGTGGCAAAAAAGCCCGGGATTCCCACGCAGCTCACCGCCATCACCACGGATCCCGATCTGGGCGTGATCGCCTGGGTGCTGGCCGAGAACCGGGCGATCCCCGAAAACTACCTCCAAGTCGAAGTGAACGATGCCAAGATCTACTGGCTGAATGGTGGTCAGAACTATGCCGATCTCGTCGCCGAGGCAGCGAACGAAGCTGGGGGCAATGCATTCACGACCGACTATGTTCAAGCGAGGTGATAGCTGAGAGGCTGTTCACAGAGGCACAGAATGACCTGACGAGGCTCCGCTCGACGTAGGATCCGGTCGAGTATCTAGACGACCTGCTGCGCGAGGGCTTCCCGAGAGACACACAGACACAGTCGATCACCCGTCGACACATCCCAATGCCGAACGAAGTCCTGACGGAGGGTGTGCTTCAGGTGGTATACCGTGGATCGAGACGCATACAACCGCGCCCTCGAAGACGGGAGCCTACAAGGGATCGCTGAACAGTCGTTCTACAACAACATGGCAGCCTATGCCGAGTGGATCGGGTCGATCGCGCTCGACCCGAATGCGATGACCGAAGACATCGATGCGACTATTGTGACGCCACTCAGGGACGGCCAGGCTCTGCTCACGGACAACCCGTATCTCACGCGTCTCTTCACTACGCTGTCTGCCAACGAGATGACGGTGGACCGGATGTTCGACTACAATCCGAATCCACCTGAGGTTCCAGCCACGAGACGCGCGACTGCTCGCTGCGAGTGCCCGGAAGGCGTTCCAACCGATAGTGTAAAGATCAAGGACAAGGTTATCGTGATCATATTGGCCGATGGGCGCGAGATTCGCGTGACCCCGGATCCAAATCCAGTCCCCTTCCCGTTCGAGTCCCTCCGTCTCACCTCGGCCACCTTGGTCCAACGGCTCTCTACATCGGGCCAGGCGGAGACGATCCGCACCCTTACTGCGATCAATTCTGGCTTCAACGACGACGGGGAGACCACCGTCGATGATCGCCCAGACTTCCTGTCTGTCTATAGTAAAGCAGCGCCGCGCTACGACCTGGACGGCGACGGCATCATCGGCTTCGGCGACTTCCTTCGCTTCGCGGAAGCACTCACAGAATCGCCTCGTTCCCAGGCTCCAGCCTGGGAACGAAAGACCTATCCCTGCGTGGGCACGACCTTCATACCGGGATCCTCCGTCCGCTCGCCCCACGCCCTCAGCCGATCCCTGCAGTCCAATAGTGTATCCCGATGGCGGGACTCCACCGCAAGATTGACCATCTCACCAGGATCCTCTTGCAGGTCAACCAGCTGTTCCCGGTTCTGCCCCATCAGATACACGGAATACTTGTACTGATCCGTCACCATCGTCCTCGCGTATGACGGCCCACCAGGCCCATCGGCAAAGTTGATCTGCGTCTCTACGAAGAGTTCCTCCCGCCAGTCGGTGGACTCGGATCCCTCTACGATCTGCCGCAAGCTCAGCCCCTCGAGGCCATCGGGACACGCTACGCCAGCATAGTCGCACGCGGTCGGCAACAGATCCAGCCCGTTCGAGACAAGCCGGTGCGATACCTGTCCTGACTGCCCGCCCGGTGCCGATACCAGCATCGGGATCCGGATCTCCTCTTCCCAAAGGGCCGTCTTCTGGTTCCAATGGTGCGCACCATGACCGTCACCGTGGTCACTCGTGAAGATCACGACCGTGTTGTCTGCCTTCCCCGACGCATCCAGAGCATCGAGCAGCCTGACGACCTCCGCATCGACTTTCTCACACAACCGATAGTACGCGTGACGAAAATGACGCCAGTCATCATCGGTCCACTCCAGTGTCGGATAGATCCTCGGCGATCGCTGTCTGAGCATCTGCAGCGCTTCAGGCGCATACGGAGGAATCGCGAAATTCTCAGGGAGGCCCGGGCAGTCTTCGAGAGTCGCAGAAGGCACCGGTCCCTGCGGAAGATCCTGATTCCTGGCCACCTGACAGATATCGTGTGGATTGATGAAGGAGGCGAAAAGAAAGAATGGTTTGTCACCGTTATTGAAGTAGTCGGCCGACACTTCGGGTACCAGTGCATCGTTCATCGGGCAAAGCACATCCAGACCCAGATCTTCGGGCGAAACACCGGGCACGTGCCACTTTCCTGCCAGGGCTGCTTTATATCCTGCGGATCTCATCACGTTTCCGATCGACTGCGGAATCAGATCCTGATGGAAAGGCATCCCGTTAGACTCCACGCCCGCCTCGTGAGGCATTTTCCCACTCATATAGCTCGCCCTTGCCGGGCAACAGAGCGGGTGCGGACAATAAGCCCGCTCGAAGCGGGTTCCATTCGCCGCGATGCGATCCATCCCTGGCGTGGACAGGTTTTCGTTCCCCGCGCAACTCATCGCTCCTGCGAACTGCTGGTCTGTCGAGATAAAAAGGATGTTCGGTTGGTCAGCCATTGAAACCCCTGGAATCAATTATGTGAAGATATGAAGAAAGAAGATGTCTGAAGCCCTTCAATCTTCACATCTTCTTTCATCAGTTCTCAATGTTTCCCTGCATTGGCCTTCGCCATTACCAGTGACGTTGTAGGCGAAGGTGTTGATCCGGCGAGATCGACCGGACGTATTCGGCGCGGAGCCGTGGATCACGAGCGCGTTGAAGAACACAGCGTCACCGGGGGCCATCTCGACGGGCGTGGCGTCGTCACGCTCCTGATAGTGACCAGGCAAGAAAACCCCGAAACTCGTCTTCTCGCGCTCGTGTTCCTGTAAACCCCACTTGTGACTCCCCGCGACAAACTGGGTACACCCGTTAGCCTGATCGGCCGGATCCAGCGCCACCATGCAGTTGACCATCAGGGGCTCATTCCCCTCCTGCTTCCAGTAGGCGTAGTCCTGATGCCAAGGGATTGCTGACCCGTCGTTCGCCGCCTTCATCAGCAGCTTGCTGTGGTAGAGCGATACATTCGGCCCGATCAAGGCCTCGATGCTGTCCAGCATCGCATCGCTTCTGAGGATCTCGTTCAGCGTCAAACTGACCAGTTCGCTGTGCATCAACTGGCGGATCAGCTTCGGCATGTTCACATCGCCGAATTCCTCCCAGCTTATCCCGACGCCTTCCTTGGGCGCGTCGGCCATACGGTCGTGGAGGTCATCGATCTCATCCAGCACCACATCGACGAGCTCCTCTCCGAACAAACCGGACTTGACCACGTATCCGACATCGTCGAAATGCTGTATCTCGTCCTGACTCAAGCTCATGGGGCTACCTTTCGTGGGCATAATAGACCAGGCCGTCATACAGATCAACCCGATTTGGCCAGCCCTTCACATTCACCGACAATTCTCATACATTCTTCGGACTGCTCGATTGAGACGAGATCATTTACTAGAATCCTCTCCTGCTGGCGGGATAGGACAAATTCGCCGTAGCGAAGCGAAGGTGGGTCAGGTGAGGGCTTAAAATCCTGTCGTTCCCAGGCATCGGCCTTCGCCAAGGCTTCGGCCCGACCCGTAGCAGCCTGGGAACCAGAACATCCTATGCTATTTAGATCACACAAAAAGACACTGACCGGTCTCGCCAAGACCTGCGGCTGAGCGGCTAAGATCAGTCCGGTCGGACTGGGGAAACTGCTCGCGCAACTGCCGAAGGTTCAGGACGCCAACCTGCTTGTCGGATTCGACAAGTCGGACGACGCAGGAGTCTATCGACTTTCGGAAGATCAGGCGATCGTCGTCACGGCCGACATCATCACGCCGCCCGTCGACGACCCGTTCCTGTTTGGTCAGATCGCTGCTGCCAACTCGCTCAGTGACATCTACGCGATGGGTGGCCAGCCGGTGACGTGCCTGAATCTCGCCGGGTTCCCGAGCAAAAAACTTCCGGAGGAAATGCTGCACGGAATTCTGGAGGGGGCGCTAGACAAGATCACTGAAGCAGGCGCCGTTCTGGCGGGTGGCCATACGATCGAGGACGAGGAGCCCAAGTTTGGCTTGTCGGTTACGGGCATCGTGCATCCGGAGCGTTACTGGTCGAACGCAGGGGCGCAACCCGGAGACCTCATTATCCTAACCAAACGGATCGGAAGCGGTGTCCTGTTCAATGCGAACCTGAAGGGCTGGGTCTCGGATGGAGCTCTGACCACCTGTCTCGAGACGATATCCGCGCTCAACCGATCTTCCGCCGAACTCGCCTCGACGTTCACGATCCACGCGGCCACGGATGTCACCGGGTTCGGGCTTGCCGGTCACGCCACGGAGATGGCGAACGGGTCAGACGTCACGATTGAGCTGCACGCTAGCCAGATCCCGCAGTTTCCCGAAGCGCTCGATATGTACAAGAAAGGCATGACCACCGGCGTAAATGCCGAGAACAGAGCGATGATCGAGCGCAGCACCCGCTTTGCCGGCTCGATCAGTATCTACGAACAAGAGCTCTTCATCGACCCACAGACAAGCGGCGGCTTGCTGCTTGCACTCGCTCGAGATGACGCGAAAGCCCTCCTGAAAAAGCTTCACGACGCCGGGCACACTCAAGCCGCGATCATCGGCGAAGTCAAAGAGCAGGCCTCCGATCACCTCCACTTTGTATAGCATCTGCTTCACACCCAACCTCGCATACGCCCGTCGTTGACCGGAGTCGATCCACGACGAATATTCGCTATTCCATGACCGCTCTGATTATCGTAATCCTCTTTCTTGCTCTGTGCACTCCGGCGAATGCCGAACGACCCGTGACGGTCTACGCGGCGGCCAGCCTGGCCGGCGTCCTGGAGGAACTTGCAGATTCAGCAAGGGCACAGGGCATCGACCTCAGAATTTCGTCGGGGGGCTCGTCCGCCCTAGCCAGACAGATTGAAATGGGCGCTCCGGCAGATTTATACGTGTCGGCGAACACTCAGTGGATGGACTATCTTGACCGGGCGGGCCTGATCGAACCATCGACAAGAATGGATTTGGTGGGCAACGGACTGGTCCTGATCGCATCCCAGGATGGCCCGGACAGAATCTCGCTAAACCGTGGCTTCAACATCGCAGATGCTTTCCTGGGGAGAGTTGCCATCGCCGATCCGGACCACGTGCCAGCCGGGGTCTACGCGAAGCAGGCTTTGAAAAGGCTTGGCTGGTGGAAACGTCTGCAAAACAGGATAGCGCCCGCTGTAGACGTTCGGGCGGCACTGGCGCTTGTCGAGCGGGGTGAATGCGAGATGGGCATTGTCTATGCCACCGATGCGAGAGTTAGTGACAGTGTGCGAGTAGCAGGACGGATTCGCTCGGATCTGCACGAACCCATCGTCTATCCGATCGCGATCGTTCACGGCAAGTCAGGACGCCGCACTCGGGACGCTCTCGACCTCCTGGCCTCCGAACGATCCAGGCAGATTCTCAGGAAGCACGGATTCAAGGACCTGAGCGACTGATGTTGACGCCTGCTGAGTCAGAAGTTCTCCTCCTTTCGCTACGCGTGGCAGTTTTCTGCGTGGCCTTGAGCCTCCCCTTTGCCATCGCACTCGGATGGCTGTTGGCGCGCACGGACTTTCCCGGCAAGTCGATCCTCGATGGTCTGTGTCATCTGCCGTTGGTCCTTCCCCCGGTCGTCACCGGGTATGTGCTCCTCCTCCTTTTCGGCAGACGCGGCTGGCTCGGAGGATGGTTGGAAGACGGGCTGGGAATCCGCCTCGCCTTCGACTGGAAGGGCGCGGTTCTGGCCTCGGCCGTCGTTGGATTTCCGCTGATGCTCCGAGCCATCCGGCTAGCGATAGAGGGGGTCGACCCACGCCTTGAGGGCGTCGCACGCACGCTCGGCGCCGGAAAATTACGGGCCTTTGCCACAGTGACACTCCGGCTTGCCTCCCCCGGACTGCTCGTAGGGGCGCTACTTTCGTTCGCTCGCAGCCTGGGTGAGTTCGGGGCGACAATCACCTTCGTCTCCAACATCCAGGGCGAAACCCGAACCATTCCCTCAGCGATCTTCACCTACCTGAATCAACCCGGCGGAGAAGCGGCCGCTGCACGACTTGTCATCCTCTCGGTTCTCCTGTCCCTCGCAGTGATGGTGGCCAGCGAATACCTTTCACGGCGTCTGAGGAAGTCATAGTGCTCACCATCCGAGTCTGTCGGGACCTGGAGCCCTTTACGCTCGAAGTGGACGTCGAGTGCCCCTACTCCGTGACGGCGATCTTCGGCCCTTCGGGTTCGGGGAAGACGTCCCTCCTGTGCACGGTGTCCGGTTTGATGCGACCCGATCAGGGCGAGATCATCCTGGACAACGAGATCCTGTTCTCGTCAGAACGAGGCATCGATCTCCCTCCCGACCAGAGACGTGTCAGTCACGTGTTCCAGGACGGCCAGCTCTTCCCTCACCTGTCGGTTTCAGACAATCTGCGCTACGGGTTCGACCTCCGGCCCGCATCGGAACGTCGATTCCAGGTGGAGACGATAGTAGACCTACTGGAGATCGGGACACTCACGGATCGGTATCCGGCATCGCTATCGGGTGGCGAGCGCCAACGGGTCGCGCTTGGCCGTGCCATTCTGGCTTCTCCAAAGCTGCTTCTGATGGACGAGCCGCTGGCCGCCCTCGACCAGGGCCTCAAAGACAGGATCATCCCCTACCTCAGGCACATCCGCTCGGACCTCGGTCTGCCGATTCTGTATGTCAGCCATTCTGTTGCGGAAATCCTTCAGTTGACCGGGCAGGTGATCGTCCTTCAGGAAGGGAAGGTCATTGCCGCTGGAGACTTCTTCGATATCGCCCACCACACCGAGATCCTCCCCCTCGTCGAGGCGCACGGGTTCGAGAATGTCCTTCCCGTCGACGTGATCTCCAACGATGCGGACTCTGGCGTCACGCACGTTCGATATGGTCAGAGTGAATGGGTAATTCCTGGCAGCGATCGCAAGCCGGGGAAGCGGATCTTCATCGGGATACGGGCCAACGACATTATTCTGTGCCGGAGCAGGCCAGCGGGAATCAGCGTTCGAAACGCGATCGAAGGAAGGGTCTCAGATATCGCGGACGTTGATGGCCGCAAGCTGGTGACCGTAGACATCGGGAAGCGGCTTGCGGTGGAGGTAACCGGAGAGGCTGTGCGGGAGCTCGGACTGAGCAAGGGGGAACGCGTTGTCTGTCTTGTGAAGACCCACTCCATCCGAGTCGGTCCAGACGTGACTTAGATTCGTGATTGCCAGGCGGGCTACTTTCGTCACGACACCTTAAGTTGGCGACTAAAAGCGTGCCTCCTACTGGATCGGGCCGCCTGAGCTTTTTTCGTAAAACGGCCCGGGTCTATTCCCAGCTATACTCTCGTCCCCAGCCTGTGGCTGGGGACGTTGACAGAGGCCAGATTTCCTAGTTCAGTCTGCAGGCTTCCTCAACCAGAAGTAAGTTTCCTTTGTCACCGAGTCCCCCGTCACCATATCCGTAACCGTGACGACCAGATCGTATTTCCCCTCGTTAGACCTGGACACATCCAGCCCAATATACTCGCTGTGGTCCCGTCGGTAGCCCACCTGGTCAGTTGAGATCGTCACCGTCTCCTTCTGCTCGTCTTTCAGAACCTTCCCGATCGACCTGATTACTTTGCTGAAAAAGCGACCTTCGTGCGCCGAAGCACGGATCGTGTAGGTCACCCGGTATCGCGATTACCCGAAATCATCCCGTTGCGAGTCATAGATCTCGTAGTAGATCAGGAAGGGCTTTTCTGTCGTGTAGGTACGGGTCGGGTTGGGGATGACGCTCAGCCCCCTTGATTACTTCCCGATAGTCCTCGAACACTTCGCTCGCGAGCTCGATATCACTGATGGCGAGAGTACCCGGGATCTATGGCTCAACGGTGATGGTATCGTATCGGGCTCCAAAGGCATCACCGCCGACGTCGCGAAATTCCGACCCGATCTGATACGACCCCGGCGGCAGAGTCAACGCCGATTCACTCGCAGCCACCTGCCCCGGCCGTTCTGGATCCGACAGATAGCGGATCGTGTCTCGCTTTCGGTAGAGAGGCTTCCAATCGAGCGAAAAAACCGCGACGCCTCGGGCTAAAGTGCCGGTGTCGGGCGTGACGGTCTTCAAGCCCTCGAGAGGTACGCCGAAGTAGAGCTCGAGACATGAGGCGCGTCCATCGCCGATAAAGTCAGCAGACTCGGACGTGACCAGTATCACCGATGCCATCTGAAAATAGACATCGCTCTTACGACTCACGGCTGCAGCAACCACTGTCTCCGGACGCCTCTGGGTCCAGACCACAGTGTTCTTGGATGACTCGGCGCGACCTCCCTGAGGCAGCCCAGGATAGTCGAAATCCTCCTGGTACGTCTGAGAAACAAAGACCACCTCGATGCCATCGTTGATGTATGGGTAGATCCAGTACTCCCACGGCTTGTCCGGTTCGACCGGATACAGCGGCATGCCCCGAATCTCGTTGGCCCCATCCTTTCGAGCGAGGTGAAAGAGTTCGTCCCGTAGCTGTTTCCTTCCGTCCTCTCATTGCTCGAGTACAGACGTCTGTTGGCATTCAACTCGAACTCGCCCCCCTCGAAGTCACCCACATCGAGCGTTCCCGATTCCCGCTCTCGAATCGACTGACTAATCCGCCTGGACCGGGCGATGATTTCCTGTCGTGCGGCAATCGGGAGCTGTTCCTGAAGTCGATCCTTCACTCTGATTACATCTGGATGGAATTCGAAGCGTGCGTTATCCCACCGACTCTTGTGCCTCGGTTCTCCATACCGCACATAAACCTCACCACGACGATCCCAGGGCCATCGAACCTGCCCGAACTCATGCATGGCATAGATGATACGCCGGTAATGTTCGACCCGACGCTCGTTCTCATCCGTTGCGGGAGAGGAATCGCGCTTCTTCCAGAACAGACGCGTAAACGCAAGCCGCTCCCAGCGATCCATCTCCTGGTATGTGAGCCGCTCCTCTTCGGTCGCGATGATCGAAATGTCACTGAACAGTGCCCGCGTACTGTCGTCCAGACCCGAGATATGTTCGGCCGCCGTTTCTCCAACCTCACGGATCTTCCCCGCCAGTTGATAGACCTCGATCAGTTGCGTCAGATATCTGGACCTGAAGTTGGGGCGTTCCACCATCAGGCGCGTCCATACGTGGACTGCAGCATCGGCCTTCCCCGACTTCAGCAGCACACTCCCGAGTTGAAACCAGGTCTTGCCTGGATCGGGATTGACATCCACCTGCCCCTGATACGCCAACGCCGCCTGCTCCAGGTTCGGATCCTTCTCCAGGACCAGGCCTGCCTCGTGGTAGGCGCCGAGCTTGTAATGCACATCTGGATGATCTGGGAAGTTCTCGATGACCTTCTCGAACCAGCGCCCGACCTCACGACTCCGAATCACGAGATGCCCCATCGCAAGGTTATACGGCGCGGCGGCATACTCGGCGTCCACCAACGAAACGCTCCGGAACTCCTCGAGCGCCTTCGCCCCTCGTTTTTCCTAGGCCAGCAGGGCGAGCGCCCGACCGTTCCGGGCCTCGGCAAAACTCCGATTCTTCTTCAGCGCCTCTAGGAAGGCCCGATCGGCCTCGATAAACTTACCAGCCTCGAGCAGAACATAGCCGCGCGCGCTTTGTGCGACGGGATCGTCAGGCAGACGGGATATCAGAATTGCGGACAGCGAATCAGCCGAGCGAACGACCGATTCATCAGGTCGATTCACATACAGCTTGAACAGCTCCGGGATTTTGTCCATCCGCTCGAAGAAATAGTCGGATACGCTGTATCGGCGGATACCCAGGTGGTGGGAAAAGTAGTACTTGTGGAGAGGGGGGTTGTGCGAACGCCAAAACCGATCGATGTAGGCGGCCTGTTCTGCTCGGTCGAAAGATTCGTAGATCTCCGCGGAGTCGGCTCCGACCACAGCGGTAATCAGAGCGGTAGTCGCCTGACTTGCCCGATCGCCGAACGCGTCTTCCAGTTCCGCCGCGGGTGCGGAGGGGACGCCGGCGAGCAGATACAATGTGAAGATCAGGACCGACACGAGGCCCCCCGGAAAGGACCGTTTCTCGTCGCACCAGACACAAAGATGCCCCGCACGGTTTCCCGAGCCCGGCCGAAGATAAATCGCGCTGCAGCCTACCGGAACAGCATGCTGATGTCCAGAGCCGTCGCCGAATGGGTCAGGGAACCGACGGAGATGTAGTCGACACCCGTCCCAGCGATCTCTTTGACCCGATCTAGAGTGACGTTCCCTGACGCCTCTAGGAGTGGACCACCTCTCTGATTCCGGACCATCTGCACGGCCTCAACCATCGTGTCTACACCCATGTTGTCCAGCATCACCCAGTCCACAGCGGCCATCATCGCCTCTTCGAGTTCGATCAACGTCTTGACCTCCACCTCGATCTTGACGTCATCGGCATTCCCGTTCAGGTGCTTCCTTACCCCATTGACAGCAGGCCCGATACCGTCTGCGGCTTCGATATGGTTTTCCTTGATCAGCACCATGTCGAAGAGCCCGAACCGATGGTTCTTCCCTCCCCCGACCGCGACGGCATACTTGTCGAGCTTCCGCCAGCCCGGAATGGTCTTCCGGGTATCCAGAATGGTGGCATCGGTGCCCAGGGTCTGCTTGACATACCGACAGGTCAGAGTCGCCACCCCCGACATCCGCTGCAGGAAGTTCAGCGCCGTTCGTTCGCCCGTGAGAAGGCCCCGCGCCGGCCCCGACACGGTCGCAATCAGGTCGCCGGGATGCACACGCTCCCCGTCCGACACTTTGGATTCGAATGCTGCGGACCCATCAACCGTGTCGAACACCCAGGCGGCCACCTGAAGCCCGGAGACGACCCCGGTCGCCTTCGCGACAAAATCCGCCGACGCCGTCATGGAATCTGGCACGGTCCAGTTGCTCGTGATATCCCCGGAGCCGACGTCTTCCGAGAGTGCCACATCGATCAGCGGCTGGATGTCTTTGCGTTTCAGTTCGGTCATGGTTTGTCCATTCGGTCACACTGGTCAGCTAAGCAGCTTCTCTTTAATACGAACGATCTCATCACGGCATTCCGCCGCCTTCTCGAAGTCGAGATCCGCAGCCGCAGCTGACATCTGTTTCTCGAGCTCTGCAATCAACTCCGTCGGATCCTTATTCAGGTCATAAGATGTCTCGGGCTCGGCGATCCGGTCATCCTCCATCTTCGCATCTACCGTCACCCGGGTGGCCTGGATGATCTCCTCTTCCGACTTGAATACCGTCTCTGGCGTGATCCCGTGTTCCTCGTTGTAGGCTTCCTGAAGTGCTCGTCGACGATTCGTTTCGTCGATCGTACGCTGTATCGAGTCGGTGATCTTGTCCCCATACATAATGACGACGCCTCCCGCGTTCCGTGCGGCGCGTCCGGCCGTCTGGATGAGCGACCGTTCCGATCGCAGGAAACCTTCTTTATCTGCGTCGAGAACAGCCACCAGACTCACCTCGGGCATGTCGAGTCCTTCACGCAGCAGGTTCACGCCAACGAGAACGTCGAACTTGCCCAGCCTCAGATCGCGGATGATCTCGACACGGTCCAGCGAATCGATCTCGGAGTGCACGTATCGCGCCTTGATCCCGATGTCCCGCAGGTAGTCCGAAAGGTCTTCGGCCATCCGCTTGGTCAGCGTCGTGACTAGGACCCGCTCGTCCCGCTCGATCCGGACACGCGCCTCCTCGACCAGGTCGTCGACCTGACCGCGTACGGGCCTCACGTCGATCTTGGGATCCAGCAAACCGGTGGGCCGGATGATCTGCTCGACGACCACACCCTCGCTCTTCTCGAGTTCGTAGTCAGCCGGCGTCGCGGACATAAACACGACCTGCCCAATCTTGCCCTCGAACTCCTCGTGATATAGTGGGCGGTTGTCCACCGCAGCCGGCAGTCGGAACCCGTGCTCGACCAGAGTCTCTTTACGCGTGCGATCCCCCTTCCACATACCCCGCACCTGGGGCATGGTCACGTGGGATTCGTCGATCACCATCAGGTAGTCGTCGCCGAAAAAGTCGAGTAGCACATAGGGCGGTTCACCCGGCTGACGTCCATCGATGTATCGCGAGTAGTTCTCGATACCGGGACAGAAGCCAATCTCGCGCATCATCTCGATGTCATATCGTGTCCGCGTCTCCAGCCGCTGGGCCTCCAGCAGCTTGCCCTCGGTGCGGAACTGCTCCAAACACTTGGCCAGATCGACCTCCATGTCCAGGATCGCCCGCTCGATCCGGTCTCCCGAGGTCACGAAATGCTTGGCTGGGAAGATTGACATCTCTTGCGTTTCGTCGACCACCTCACCCGTCAGGATATTGATCATCGAGATGTTTTCGACTTCGTCGCCCCATAGCTCAACGCGGACGGCCAGCTCCTGTTCCATCGGCCGAATCTCGACGACGTCACCCCGGACCCGGAATGTCCCGGGCTCGAAGGCCAGATCGTTCCGGGTAAAATGGATGTCGACGAGTTTCCGGAGCATCTCGTCCCGGTCGATCTCCTCCCCCTTTTTGAGTTGAACGTGTAGGCGATCATACTCGTCCGGATTCCCGATCCCGTAGATGCACGACACGCTGGCAACGATGATCACGTCCTGCCTGGACTGCAGGGCGCTCGTCGCACGCAGCCTCAGACGCGTGATCTCGTCGTTGATATCGACTTCTTTCTCGATATACGTGTCTGTAACGGGTTTGTAGGCTTCGGGTTGATAGTAATCGTAATATGAAATAAAATACTCGACGACATTGTCCGGGAAGAAGGCCTTGAACTCGCCGTAGAGCTGGGCGGCCAGCGTCTTGTTGTGCGAGATCACGATCGTGGGCTTCTGAACCGACTCGATCACTTTCGAGATCGTGTAGGTCTTGCCTGTTCCCGTCGCCCCCATCAGGGTCTGATATTTGTCTCCCCTCTCGATACCGGTCACCAGCTCATCGATCGCTCTCGGCTGGTCTCCCGACGGTTCGAACGGGGCTTCTACGCGTAAATCCGGCATACTCTCAAGGCTCCTGAAAAGTCCCTGACGAATGTAGCCGGATCGTCCGGTCCGAGCAAGGTGCCAGCGGAGCACGTAGCCGGCCTTGATCTACCGACTGTGATCGTGCAGGAAGGCGATTACGACACGACCGCCCTGGGCATCTGCGCCTCACGATTCCAGGCTGGCTTCGAGTGAATCGACGGAATGGAGCCGTTCAGGGGAGACGTATGCCCAAAATTGACGCAGAGGCGCACGCTTAGAACGGCACCACACCAATTGAAATCAAAGGTTTAAGGCTACGAAGCGATCCTCGTAGCTTTTTATTGAATCCAGACAAGGAGATCGCGCGGCTCGAGGTGATGATCAAGCAGTTCGCGCACTGGGCGCACATTAAGGGCAACAAGTCACACGCCATCCGTACCCGGAGCCGATAGGAGTATCTGGACCGGATGGAACGGATCGATCGTCCGGTTCTCGACGGCGACCGAATCGATCCGAACTTCGGTGTCCAGTCCGCTCAGGGCAAAATCGCGCTCTAACTGAATGGCTATTCCCATCGAGCGCCCTGGACGTCGAGACAGAACGACAACTCTGGCAGGGACTCTTCGCTACTGCGGGAGCCGACGCAACCAGCCTGGTGGTATACCACCGCAGTAGAGCGCTTCGCAGGGCCAACCAGATTGTCGTGCTGAAGTCGGGGCACGTTGACGCAATCGGCAAGCTGGACGAGTTGCTAGAAGTGTGCGACGAGATGGAGCGACTTTACCAAGGAGATATCGAGTGAAGATCTCGGTGGGAGCGACCCACCACCTGATCAATGAAGATAGAAAGCGCGCAGTTGAGATCGTTCTCCAGAAGCAGGACAGCCAGGCGCTGGAACGGGAAGATCCAGCTCGATCATCCGGTGCCTAACCGGCTTTGATCTTGACATTCCCACCCTTGGCGGACATACTTTCTCGTCGGGTCGCAGCTGCTTGCAGCGGTCCTTTTTCATTGATGCCCCACGTATGAGGACCTGAAAAAAAAGAGCTGATCGCCCGGCGCAAGACGCAGGAATCCAAACTGGCCGCTCTGGAGGGCAACAGCCAGTCCACAATCGAGGACCATCGTCTGCACGCGCTTTGCGAAATATCATCGGGCATCGGCCACAACCTAAACAACCTGCTTACGGGCATGCTTCTCCAAGCTGAGCTAATCAGTTCGGCGTCCTCGGACCCCGAGGTACTCGAGTGCGTTCAGGATATCCTCCGTACGAGACGCCGTGGCGCCGATCTCGGGCTGGCGTTGCGAGAGAATATCTCTTCCGTTCCACATCCCATCGATTTGAAGACAGCAGTGCTCCAAGCAGTGGAGAACTTACGTGCCGTCTGGGAAGCGGAATCCAACCTGGAGGGGAGAGAATTACAGTTGAGTCTCGAGATCGATGATCCATTGCCCCAGGTTCACGCGACAGAATCCGACCGGAATGACTTCGTCATCGACTTGCTCAACAACGAGAACTAGGCATTTCCGGAGGGCGGATTGATCGAAGTCACTGCTGCGCAATCGGGTGATTTCGTTCGTCTGTCGATCTGAGACAACGAGATCGGGATGGACACCTTGAAGCGTGCTACGACCCCGTTCTTCACGACCGAGAACGACGTTTGATCCGGGTTCGGTCTCTCCACGATCGATGACTTGGTGCATACCTGGGGCGGGCGACTCGACATTGCCAGCGCTCTCGGAGAGAGGACAACAGTGCTCGTCTACCTCCCGACCCGACCCTGAGCGATTTCGCTCTCCCCGATTAATAAGTAGATTAGGTTCCCTTATTTAAACACGCCGCGGGCGACCGCCGAGAGACTGATCGGCGTCCCCCTCCCCCCCGTCGCGGACCACCGTATAAGCCAGGAGAACCGCGCATGGGATACACCACCGACGTCCACCAATTCACCACGGCGTGCAAGGAAGGGTTACCCGACCGGCCGACACGAATATCTGACGAGCGAATCGCTTTTATCAGGCAGATGGTGAACGACGAGATGGATGAGTTGGAGGAGGCGCAAACGGTCGCCGAGCAGGCCGACGCCCTCGTCGACGCGATCTATTACATCTGCGACTTTGCGGCCACACACGGGATCAACCTGGATCCTCTGTTCGACATCGTGCACGGCGCGAACATGCAGAAGATTGTCGACGGGAAGGTGATCCGTCGGGATGATGGGAAGATCTTGAAACCGGAAGGTTGGGAAGATCCGGGCCCAAAGCTCGAAGCCGAGATCGAAAGACAGCTGGAGCGGGGTTCGTTCACGAACGGGCAACACACCTGACCCATTGATACGACTGTTCGCAGGGTCTATATTCTGCAGAAACGTCGAACACAGGAGACGGCATGGATCACGTCGACAGAAACTTGGCGAATGCACTGAGGGAAACGGCCGACCGGCTGACCGATGGGGCACGATACGAGTGGGGCCACATGGGGCGCTGCAACTGCGGGCATCTCGTTCAGACACTCACCGACATGACGGACATAGAAATCGCCCAGTCGGTCGACTACCAACTGGACGAATGGTCCGAACACGCCAAGGACTACTGTGAAGGCACCAGCTCTAGGGTCGAAGACCTGTTCGAAACCCTCAAGTCATTCGGCCTGAGCTCCGACGACATGCGTCACCTCGAACACCTCTCCGACCGCCGCGTCCTCAGCAGGATCGATGGCCGCCCGACCCTGCGCAAGAACGACATCCAGGACGTCTCGGTCTACATGCACACGATGGCCGATCTACTCGAGCAGCCTTAGCCTCGTTCCCAAGTTCCAGCCTGGGAACGAATGGCAACCCTCTCAAACCTCATACGCCGTCCAGGTACCCGTGCACCCGTGTCCCTTTCGCACGTGCAGTACCCGGTTCGTGGCGTCAGCGATGTAGCCTGACACGGAGATCATCTCCTCCGCCCCGTGTCGACAGATCGCGGCAGGATCCCCGTCGTGATCGGCCAGAATCGCCTTCATCGTCTCCACACTGACCTCCCCGTACTGTTCCGTCACGAGGGACCGCATTCGGTCCGCTCTCGGGCAGGAGTCAGCCAACGAGTTCGTCTCATGGTCGAAGTAGACCTCGCTCTCATAGTGATTCGCGTGGATGATGCAGTCGGGATCGGCTCCCGTATATCGCTCGGCACCTTCTGGCCGGATCTCGAAATCTGCGATCTCGCCATCGCCGCTACAGATGACCATGTTACCCGCCGAACAGGTGTGATGCGTATCCAGTACCTCTGAGATCCCGGCGACATCCTGCTTCTCCAGGCAAACGCGCTTGATCGGGTAGTGTGGCAGCCCCATTTTCCAGGGACAGTCATACAGGGCGTTGGCGAAGTGAGCGACGCCGTGTTCGTTCATCCCTGAGTATCCCAACTGTCCCGCGAAGGTGAACAGCAGCGCTTGAGGTCTCCCATCCGTCGGCTTGACGTGAAGAAGAAGTGCGAAGTCCGCGTAATCCGGAGCCAGATCCTGGTTCTGCCCTGCGAGCGTTGCGCCGTCTTTGGTCGCCTTGCCGGTCATCGCGAAAGCCGTGCAGGCTTCATCACCGACTTTCGCCGCCTCTCCTCTCGCCTGACAGAGCACAGCCTCCTCGAAGCTGATCCCCGCCCCCTCAGCCAGCCCCCGCACCTCCTCGACATACTGCGGGCTCAGTCGTTCCATCAGCGGTAGGAAGGCCATTGCGTTCTGGCAGAGCTCATCTCTGGACTTCCCCGTCATCCGGTCGATCCACAGGAGGTATTTGTCGATCAGGTGTGAGGCCTGCGCGCCGTGCTGGTAACCCAACTCGTAGGCGGATCCCTCAACGGACAGATACGGCCATTCCTGTCTCAGAACGTTCGACCTGTCGGATCTTTCTTCACGCGCATCCATAGTTAGCGAACCGTCACTCGTTTCTTCTCGAAGTAGTCCCAGTCCCATTCGGCTCCCCAACCAAGGCCGCCGGCAGGAGTGATTTGTCCGTCGATGGGAATCGGCGGATTAATGAGGCCGATCTCTTTGCCGGCCTCGTCTCGTGATCCGTTCGGGAAGTACTCGTAGTAGGTCGTGTTCTTGACCGCACACGTCAGATGCGCGTGCACGTGGCCGAACAGTCCGCCCGGTCCGTTCGGCTCGACCGTCGTCCCCATCACGCGCGCCGCTTCGACCAGGTGCAGATAGGCCGTTGTCCCGATCCGTCCGTTCACCCTGAGCTTATCCGTCGCCGCCGTCTCCAACCACGCCCGGCTCAGATCCACGTCATTCATCAGCGTTTCGGGCGCCAAAATGGGGATGTCGACCGCGTCACACAGTCGCTGAAGACCCGTCAGGTCCCGATCGTCCAGGGGTTCCTCGAACCAGCCAAACTTCAACGCCTCGAGCCGCCTACCGAGCTCGACCGCCTCGTCCAGTGTATAGCTACACCCGGCCGCATCGTGCAGAAGATCGAGATCCTCCCCCACCGAGTCACGCACTGCAGCCGCCCACTCCGCGTTCACTTCACCGGTCCCTCTGAAGTGATCCTTGAGCGCGATGAACCCCTGCTCCGCGGCTTTCGACGCATCCTCGGCAGAAGCCTCCTTCGTAGCCCCACCATAGTTGTAATACGCCGGGCACGACTGCCTCGCCCGTCCGATCAGCTCGGAGACCGACTTCCCCTCCACCTTGCCGACGATGTCCCAGAGACAGTTGTCGAACGCGCCGTGCCACCCATACATCGTGAACATCCCGCGGGTGGCGGCCTTGCACTTGGAGTAGAGACGCTCTCGCTCCTGCGGATCTTCGCCTAGCGCCAGAAACCTCAGCTGTTCGAGGTCTTCCGTCCGCATTCTCGTGTAGCGAGCGTCTCCGACTGTACAGACGCCTTCGAGATCCTGATCCGTCCGGACGTGCAAAACGTGCAACTCACGGGTCGGTGCGCCCTCGGCCGTCCGAACCCAGCGTTTTCGTTCACCGCCCGCAGGGACCTCTTGCAGCTCAAACAGTCCCGTGTTGGAGATCGTCTCAAAGACGGACAGGCTGATCTCTGTGATCTTCACGTATTCTGCCTAGTGACTGTGTCGTGGGATGCCCTTCTTCACTTGCTGATACTTCACGGCAGGCTTCATGACGGCGCCTTCCGACAACTGAGACACGGTCGACCGATAGATCTCCTCCCACGGGGTCTGACTGTCGAGTACGTTCAATTCGAGTGCGCCCTTCCTGCGCTCGAGCTCCTCGTCGTCGACCAGCATATTCACCTCACGGGTGTTCAGGTCTACCCGAACCATATCGCCGTTCTGCAGGATCGCCAGATTGCCGCCCACCGCTGCCTCGGGCGAGCAGTTCAGGATCGACGGGCTGGCCGATGTACCGCTCTGCCGACCGTCACCGACACACGGAAGTTCTGGCGTCCCCTGCTGCACAAGCCGATCGGGAGGCAGCATATTGACAACTTCCGCCGATCCGGGGAACCCGACGGGCCCGCACCCACGAACGAACAGGATGCAGTCGTCATCGATGTTAAGATCGGGATCGTTGATCCGATCGTGGTAATCTTCGGGCCCCTCGAACACGATGGCCCGACCCTCCCAGGCATTTTCATCCCCTTGCTTGTTCAGATACTTCTCGTGGAAGTCGTCCCCGATCACCGATGTCTTGATCAGACCGGAGTCGAAGATGTTCCCGCCGAGGATGATGAACCCGGCGTTCTCCTTCAGCGGCTGATCATACGTTTTGATCACCCGATCGTCCTTTATATAAACGCCATCCAGATTCTCGGCCATCGTCTTCCCCGTGACCGTCAGGCAGCCGCCGTCGATCTTCTCGTGCTTCAGCAGTTCGGCCATCACCGAAGGCACCCCACCAGCCCGGTAAAACATCTCACCCAACCACTCCCCGGCGGGCTGACAGTTCACGAGCAGCGGGATCTCCGCCCCATAAGTCTGGAAGTCATCGATCTCGAGTTGTGCACCAATGTGGCACGCGATCGCGATCAGGTGAGGCGGTGCGTTGGTGGAACCACCGATTGCGGAGTTGACGACGATCGAATTCAGGAACGCTTCCCGGGTCAGGATCTTCGACGGCGTCAGGTCCTCGTGAACCATGTCGACGATTCGTTTGCCGGTGTGGTAAGCCATCTGCGCGCGTTCGCGATACGGTCCTGGAATAGCCGCGCACCCTGTGAGCGACATCCCGAGCGCTTCGGCCAGCGAGTTCATCGAAAGGGCGGTACCCATCGTGTTGCAGTGCCCTACGCTAGGTGAGGAGGAGACCACCATTTCCATGAAGCCGTCATAGTCGATGTTCCCCGCGGCATACTCCTCGCGAGCATCCCAAACCACCTTACCCGAGCCGGCCAACAACCCTTTCCAGTGTCCGTCCAGCATCGGCCCGCCTGACAGGACGATTGACGGGATGTCCATCGTAGCAGCCGCCATGATACAGGCCGGCGTCGTCTTGTCGCATCCCGTCGTCAGAACAACGCCATCGATCGGGTAGCCGTGCAAAATCTCGACGATTCCCATGTAGGCCAGGTTCCTGTCCAGCGCCGCCGTCGGCCGCTTGCCCTGCTCGGCTATCGGGTGCACGGGGAACTCGAACGGGAACCCACCCGCATCCCGAATCCCCTCCTTGATCCGCTGCGAGAGGAACATGTGGTGACGGTTGCAGGGCGAAAGGTCGTTCCCCGTCTGCGCGATGCCGATGATCGGTCGACCACCCTGCAATTCCTCCCTGGTGATCCCGTAGTTCATATACCGTTCGACATACACCGCCGTCATCCCGGGGTTATCTGGGTTATTGAACCACTCCTGCGATCGCAACGCCTTTGGTGTATGCTCGCTCATTTCTTCACAACTCCTGTCATTCTGTTGGTTTGGGTGCGTGGCCAAAATTACGAAATGCGTCATGCCCAGGGTATCTTCTATCTGTTTGGTCCCGGACACCTGACCCCCTCCCAGTTCGAACTGTTATATCCTGACAGGACGACCTGTCTGTATCGCCCGGACTTCCTTGAAGCACATCGCCAGAGCGTTGCGGGCGACTTCCCCGGAGATCTCTGCAGCGACCCCACCGCCCAGAACCGCGTCTACCGCACTCTGAATCTCTTTGGTGAAGGCCGTCAGTGGATTTCCCGATCCGGTTCGAGGACGCCTTGATTTTCCGTCGGCAGTCAGCACTGTAAGCGGCTGCGCCAGATGCACTCTCCCGGCCACGGTCCCGAACTCGTAGAGAACAGTCGCCTGCTCGAAGTAGGCCTCGAAGCCGTGGACGAAGGGCCTCCCCTTCTGAGCAATCGCCCCTCCCGTACAGGTGATCGACAAGCTCGGGTCGTTTTCATACCGGTATGAAGCCCCGATATAAGACGCGTGAGTCGGGTCGATCAGCCGCCCCACCGCTGACACGCGGTCTGGCGTCCCGCACGTCGCCACGATGAAGTGTGTGTCGTGGATGTGCAAGTCGATCCCGGGACCACCACTCCGCTCGACATTCGAAAAATCAGACGACCAGTCCGGACGTGAAATGATCCGCTTCAGGTGAGCCCCCTGAAGGGCCCCATACTGGCCGGATTGGACACAGTCGGCAAGGAACGCGTATTCCGAGAAGAACGGGAGAACGTGAGCCACCATCAGGTGCTTCCCGGCCCTGTCCGCTTCCCTCACCATACGGTCCGCATCTCGGAGGGACAGCGCAATCGGCTTTTCAACCAGGACGTGCTTTCCGGCACGTAGAGCACGAACAGCAGCATCGCAGTGATCCGACGTCGGCATGCAGATATCAACAAGATCGACTTTGGGATCAGAAAGCAGGTCGTCAAACTCTGCGTAGGTGCCGATCCGGCTCAGGTCCTCTCTCCCACCGGGATCGCCAAAGTTTCCGCGAATACCTCGCCAGTCTCCCTGCAGCTTCTTATCCGACCGGCTACAGATGGCCGTAACCCGTCCCCGTCGCACTTTCCTCGCCGCACGAAAGTGCGTCATACCCATAAACCCGATGCCGACAATACCGATACCGACCATAGACCTGTTCCGTTCGTTGCAGTTTGCACGCAATATAAGTCGCCCAGCCTCGGCGTATCAAGCAGATGGGACAACGTTACAGGTCGTCGTGCTTCTTGTATATTCTGGCCGTGAACTCACCACAACCCAAAGATCGATTCCATGATAGGGTAGACCGGTTTCTCAACACCTACCGCATGACAGAGCCCAGCGATACCGTTCTGGTTGCCGTGTCGGGTGGCCTCGATTCCGTGTCCCTGCTTGCCGCCCTGCGATCCCTGGCGGAGAGAAGGGATCTTCGTCTGCACGTCGCTCATCTGGACCACGGCATCCGGGGTTCCGCATCGGCGGGCGACGCGGCATTCGTCCTCGAGCTAGCCGACCGGTACGATTTGCCCTGCCACTCGGAAGCGGTCGACACCCCGCGGCTGGCAGCGAAGTCGAAGCGATCGCTTGAAGAAGCGGCCCGAGACGCGCGAAAAGCCTTTCTGTCTCGCGTTACGGACGACATCGGGGCAGACCGAATCGCGACGGCCCATCACCTGGATGACCAGGCAGAGACCGTGCTCCTGCGCCTCTTTCGCGGGAGCGGTACGACCGGTCTGGCAGGAATCCGCCCGATCTCAGAGGATGGACGGGTGATTCGTCCCTTCCTTAACGTAAGCCGCCAAGAAATCAGAGCTTATGCGGCCGCACGAGCGCTCGAGTGGCGAGAAGACGCGACCAACACAGACAGCACATACCACCGGAACCGGATTCGGAACGTGGTGATGCCTCTTCTGACGGAGGCCTTCGACCCCCGCGTTCCGGAAGCCGTATATCGGGCGGCTCAAGTTCTACAGGCAGACGACGACGCCCTCGACCAGATCACGCTAGACGCTTCAAAAACCGTAATTTGCGCGCGTTCAGAGCGCAAGATTGCGCTTGATGGACCTGCTTTTTTCGGTTATCATGTAGCCGTTCAAAGGCGGCTTATTCGGCACTGTCTGGGCCGGGTCGGACACGACCCTCGCCGCGTAACATTCGGCCTGATCGACCGCCTCCTGACCCGGTTTAAACGTGGGCCGGGTTTCGTGCAGGTTACAACCGATCTGACCGCCAGCAATACCGGGCGGCTGATTCTTTTGGGGGCTGAGGCTCCGGTATTCGAGGAGCCGATCGGGTTAGGGCCTAACCAGATCGACGCGATCGACGCCAAACTGTCGGTCGATGACGTCTTACGAACTGAGTTTCCCACCCGTTTCTCTGCGATCCCACCGTTCGAAGTCTGGTTCGATCGTGAGATCCTTCCGAAAAACCTGGTGATGAGGACAGTCAGACCGGGAGACCGGATCCGCCCGTTCGGATCTACGGGATCACGAAAGGTCCATGACGTCCTGATCGATCGGAAAGTCCCGCGTCTGATCCGGGACGAAGTCCCCGTCCTCGCTGATCGGGATGAGGTCCACTGGATCGTCGGCATCCGCGCGGGTGAATCGAGCCGGGTCCCCGAATCGGCACAAGGCGCGGCACGGTTTACGTTCGAAGGATCGTGGCGAACTCTTTACGCGGCTGTAGAGCCTTATACTTGACCTACATGGCAGAACTCGACCCCAAGAAACAGGAAAGCACCGAGCAAGACCCCCCTATCGCTGAAGAGCGCGAGGATGAGGTTGTTTCGGCAAAGCCGGAACCGGAAGAGAGACCACGTCGTCAGCCGGCCGACCGGGTCCGCCGCGATCCCGACGATGGGAACGGTAAGAAGCCCTGGCACCGGATCTCCAAGACGCTCGCGTTCTGGATCATCTTCCTGCTCGTCGCGATATCGGCCTCCAAGTTCCTCGGCAGCAACACCGCGAACGACGAGGTCATCCTCAGCTACAAGGAATACAAGCAGTTTCTGAACGATGGGAAGATAACCAGCGCCGTGATCATCGAGACGGAGTTCCACGGCAAGCTGGTCGAACCCGAGTTCACCACGCCAGACCGTGGCCCCCAACGTTCCTACGACTCCTTCACCGTAAACCTTGGCGTCATCGACGCGGAAACACGGGCCGAATGGGAGAAGCAGGGCGTCGACTTCCGCTTCCAGCAAAAGCCGTTCAACTGGCTGAGCGTCTTCTTCAACTTCCTACCCTGGCTCCTGTTCATCGGGCTCTGGCTGTTCATCCTCCGCCAGATGCAGGGCGGTCCCAAAGGCGCCTTCAGCTTCGGAAAGAGCCGGGCGAAACTCGTCTCGGAAGACCATCCCAAGATCACGTTCAAGGACGTGGCGGGATCCGAGGAAGCGAAGCAGGAGCTCCAGGAAATCATCGAATTTCTGCGCGATCCTCGGAAATTCCAGCGACTCGGTGGGCGCATTCCCAAGGGCGTGCTCCTCGTCGGTCCCCCAGGAACCGGTAAGACCTGGCTGGCCAAGGCCGTCGCCGGAGAAGCGGGCGTCCCCTTCTTCAGCATGAGCGGTTCCGACTTCGTCGAGATGTTCGTCGGTGTAGGCGCTTCTCGTGTCCGCGACCTGTTCGAGCAGGGCAAGACGCACGCTCCCTGTATCATCTTTATCGACGAAATGGACGCGGTCGGCCGTCATCGCGGCGCCGGAATCGGCGGCGGTCATGATGAGCGCGAGCAGACGCTCAACCAGTTGCTCGTAGAGATGGACGGTTTCGAGTCCAAAGAGGGTGTCATCCTCATCGCCGCGACCAACCGGCCGGACGTACTCGATCCGGCCCTGATGCGCCCCGGCCGATTCGACCGGCAGGTCATCGTCGACCTGCCCGACGTTCGGGGCAGGGAGGCCGTCCTCCGGGTGCACACGCGCAACACACCGCTCGCCAAGGACGTCAACCTCAAGGTCCTTGCTCGCGGAACCCCGGGGCTCTCCCCTGCAGACCTCGAAAACCTCGTCAACGAAGCCGCACTCCTTGCATCGCGCCACGATCGCTCACGGGTGATGATGATCGACATGGAGAACGCCAAAGACAAGGTCATGATGGGCGTCGAGCGGCGGAGCATGGTGATCTCCGACGAAGAGAAGAAGCTCACGGCCTACCACGAAATCGGTCACGCTCTGGTCTCCAAGCTGATTCCCGAGGCCGACCCGGTCCATAAGGTGACGATCATCCCGCGTGGACGGGCTCTGGGTCTGATGACCTCTCTTCCCGTCGACGACCGACACAACTACAGCCGCGGCTGGTGCCTCGCTCGGCTGGCCATCGCACTCGGCGGCCGGACCGCTGAGAAGATCGTGTTCAACGAGCTCACCAACGGTGCGTCATCGGATTACGCCCAGGCGACCGAGCTCGCGCGACGAATGGTCTGTGACTGGGGGATGAGCGAACGTCTCGGGCCGCTCTCCTACGGTCAGAAACAGGACGAGATCTTCCTGGGCCGAGACATGGCCCATCGTCGGGACTACAGCGAGAAGACGGCAGAAGCGATCGACGAAGAGATCAAGAACTTCGTGAGCAGTGCGGCCAAGAAGGCGGAGGGCCTCCTCAAGGACAACCTCGACACGCTCCACAAGATGGCCGAAGCGCTGCTTGAACACGAGGTCCTTGACGACAAGCAACTCGACCAAATCATCGCAGGAGAAACCCTGGCGCCTCCCGTTATCGAGGAGAACGGCCGAGCGAAGCCTTCCGACCCGCCGGATGCGGATACCCCGTCCGAAGAGCCGGAACCGCCTTCCGCACCTGACACGCCAACAGAAGAATAACCGCACTATCCTGGTATCAATCACGTCGGCAGAGCCAACCGGTTCTGCCGACTTTGTGTTTGTGATCCACTATGGCCGAACCGGCGAAAGCCTTCCGCATCGGAGATCGAACGTTCGATCTGACTTCACGCACCCACCTGATGGGCATCCTGAACGTCACCCCAGACTCATTCTCGGATGGTGGACGATACCTTGCCTCTGACCACGCCCTCCGACACGCAGAAACGATGATCACAGAAGGGGCCGACATCCTGGACGTCGGAGGGGAAAGCTCCCGTCCCGCGGGTCCCTATGGCGAAGGGGCGTCCCAGGTGGACGTCGACGAGGAGACGCGCAGAACCGTTCCCGTCATCACGGCGATCCAGGAGCGGTTTGATGTGCCGATTTCCATCGACACGGTCAAACCGGAGGTTGCCAGACGCGCTTTAGAGGCGGGAGCGGATGCCGTGAACGACATCGAGGGATTCCGTAATCCGGACATGCTCGACGTCGCCTCCTCTTCTCGTGCCTCGATCTTCACCATGCATATGAAGGGCACGCCGAGGACCATGCAGCGCGCGCCCGCATACGATGACCTGGTTCGTGAGGTCTCTAACTTTCTGAAAGTTTCTGCACAACGGGCACTGGAGGCTGGCATCCCCAAGGACAAGATCGCCATAGACCCGGGGCTGGGGTTCGGCAAATCCTACCGGGACAACTATGTGCTGATCCGTCACCTGTCGGCCTTCACCCGTCTGGGCCACCCAGTCCTGATCGGCCCCTCCCGGAAGACCTTCGTCGGATTCGATTCCGCCCTTCCTCCCCAGGACCGGCTGGAGGGGAGCCTGGCCGCCGCCGCGCTATGCTCATCCGGAGGCGCACAGATCATCCGGGCCCACGACATTCAGGCGACCCGAAGAGCGGTCTTCGTGGCGGACGAACTGCGCCGATCCGACGTCGCCGCGAAAAACGCAACCTCCTGAATATTCAGAACTTTCCGCCATCTGACCCTGGCGGAATTGGCGGCTTGACAAAGGTAAATGAGGTGGATAGATTCACTCGCACTCGAAAGAAATCTTGCTCCACCCCTGTTGACGCGATTTTGTTCGATGAATTCAGATTTCGCACGCATCAAGGAAGCCAGAGTAATCCACGATGGTGAGCAGCAAGCTCTCCTGATCGAATTCAACGACGGCAAGGTTCGTCAGTTTACGCCCAAGGAGTTGTATGAGGCGACCGGATACCTCGGTCACCCTCCTCCTGAAGCCAACATGACCGGATCCCAGCGCCGGACCGCCGAAATTCTGGCGGCAAAGAAACGACGTTAGCCGACCTGATGATCCAACCTCTCGTCGACAGCCTCTGCCGAGTCTACACGATCCCATGCCCCGCCTGCGGCACCGAGAATCCGTTCCCTCGCTATACGCGCGACGTCTGTCGCGCCTCTTCCTCCGAGCCTGATGGCCACCCGCTGGAGGTCTCCTTTCGTGCCGAAGGAGAGTTCCCCGTCTGGGCGGGCCCGCTCACGTTTTTCTGGGGCTGCTGCTCGACCTGCAACTTCTCGGGACAGGTCGATGACGGTGATTTCCGTCAGTGGAAGAAGAATACCACCAAATACCTGAACGGTTTCCACGAAGGGGCGCTCGACAACATCAAGGCGCGCGGCGCAGTGAGTCAGGGAACGCTAGGAACCCTCAAGAAGGGTCTGAGCGAGACTAACATGTATACGCGTCTCCTGGCCCAATTCTACTCTGGAATCTTCACGGAAACGCTCAAGACCGCGCCCGTGGCAGGAACGCTCGCTCGATCCTACCTCCGTGTCGCCTGGATCTATCGCGATGCAGAGAGGCTCTACACGGACTTCGACACCTCCGAGGCCGAAGCGCTCCTCAAGGAGGTTAAAGCAGTCTGGGACCAAGAGCTCCTCCCTTACAGCAACTACCCTGTCCCCCCATCCGTCGCCATGAACGAAGTCGAGGCCTTGCGGTTCGCCGCGGCCTACTTCGAGTGGAACTTCCGGACACTCTCATCTTCGAGTGGCACGGAAGACGAGATGCGACTGATGACGCTGATCGCCGAGATCCGGTATCGCATCTGCGAGATGACCGGAGACGCGGACGACTTCCAGAAGGCGCAAAGCGGTTTTAGTGGGACGATGCAAAAGTGTCTGAGCGTCGTGAACGACAAGTCGATCGTTGGTGGTGCCGTCAATCGGGCAAAGGACACGCTGGAGAAGGCCGGTGATCGGGGCCGGGAATTGCGGGCCCTCCGCGACCGATACGACAAAGAGGGGCCTCCGGAGTCAGCGCCCCCTCCTCCGGAACACAAAGCACCAAAACCGAACCCGGCCGAGGAGGCCGCGGAGCAGGAAGCCGCCCCCGCCGAGGAAAATGCACCGGCATCAGCACCGTCGCCGGCAGCGCCCCCGGCGACGAACGGCAGCGCCTCTTCCCTCGAGAAGAAGCTCGCTCAGCTCGATGAGGAAAACCGACGGTGGATGCGACTCGCCGGAATGTCGAAACTGACGGGCCTCCCGAATCGCGTGATGTTGAATCGTGTCCTCCTGCCTGGGCTTTTCAAGGCCGTCGCTGCGAAGAAGCAGCCACTCGGCTGTATCCTGATCTCCCCTGAGGGTATCACCGGAATCAACGGCAAGTATGGTCGTGAGTCCGGAGATATTCTCATCAAGGAATTCACAGAGATCTTGAAGTCGCTGGTGCGGAAGGGAGAAAGGCTCCTGCATCTGGAGAGCGTCAACTTCGCGCTCCTTTCCCCCAACCTCGCCGAACACCAGCTTCGGAAACGCGCCGACGGCATCCACAAGGAGCTGACCTCCCGGCGATACACGCTGAATGGCAACTCTCTGTCGATTGGCGTCAGCATCGGATTCTCGGCGATCCAGTCCTACACGGGTTCCCCCAAGAGCCTTCAGGAAGGCCTCTACAAGCGTTCGATCCAGGCCCTCGACAACGCGAAGAACAAGGGCAACCAGATCGAGTATATTCAGCAAAACTAGCCCAGACCGACCGCCAGGTCGCGTCCTCCCCAGGCAACCGAACGGAGCGAGCATGTCCAAGCAGAAGGCCTACGCCTGGGCCGGCGTCGACATCGATGGCGCCAACGAAACCAAGGACAGAATCAAACAGATCGTAAGAGGAACTTTCGGCCCGGACGTCCTGACTGAGATCGGCGGATTCGGGGGACTCTTCCAACCGGCCTGGAAGGAATTCGAAGACCCCGTCCTCGTCGCCAGCACCGACGGCGTGGGAACAAAGCTGAAGGTCGCCTTCATGACAGGCGTCCACAACACCGTGGGCGCCGATCTTGTTTCCCACTGCGTGAACGACATCCTGGTTCAGGGAGCGACACCGCTCTTCTTCATGGACTACCTG
>MDTE01155171.1_pt1 | contig 67637 bp, 47 predicted proteins | sample 811231 | NCBI WGS metagenome assembly MDTE01 (sample SAMN05326651, study PRJNA326480) | marine metagenome | isolation source: seawater | place: Indian Ocean: Red Sea | collected 2010
CGGCAACGGCGTCAAGATATCGCTAAACATGATCACACCGTCCGGCTTAAACGCCCGCCACGGCTGCATGGAGAGTTCAATCGCGATTTCCGGCGTCTCCGACCTGTATCGAAACCCGTACTTGGTGCTGTACGCGCGAAACTCCGCCATGTACCTCCCCGCCTGACGCATCAACCACACCGGCGGTCGCTCGACGTCCTCACCCCTCGCCGCGCGCAATAGAATGGGATCTTTCGCCTCTCCGTTCGCCGCGTCGACGCGCGCGAGCGCACCTCTCGCGCGCGCGGTCGCGCCCGCGCCTCGGGGCGCCATCGTCGCGGTCTTCACCGTCGCGCTCCTCTTCGTCGTCGTCGCGCGAATCCCCCGCGCGGGCGTCGCGGACGCGCGCGTCGTCGTCATCATCGTCGTCGTCGTCCTCTCGCGTCGGCGTCGTCGTCTCGCGTCGGCGTCGACGTCTCGCGCTCGAGCCGGTTTCGGATAACGGAGGCCGCGCGCGAGATCTCGTGGGTGCGATCGACCGTTCGTGACCCGTCGAGGAGTGGGACCGAGGCGCCACCGTCGGGCGCGAAAGGTGTTCGCGCGGCACAGGGCGTCGCGCGCGCGCTGTGAGCGAGGAAAGGCGACGCGCGAAGGGGCGCGAGCGACGAGGATAGGGTGGACATGGATCAATTCGCGGCGCGCGTCGATGGCGTGCTCCATCACTTGGAGGATCAAGGCGTCGGTGGAAGACAGATGTTGAAGATTGCGCGCGCGTCCGTGTACGCGCAGATCGTGTTGGCGATGTGTGGAACGCTCAGTTTCGTGTACGGGACGATTCATTCGACGGCGATGGCGCTGTCGTTGTACGCGGTGGTGGCGTTGGAGATCAAGGCGCCGCGGTTGTTGAAGATTTACGCCGTGTTGCTGTTGGCGTTGACGGTGACGGACTTTTTCTGGTTGGCGACGTACTCGGGACCGATCGGATCCTCGAGCACGGGGCTCACCATGGTCACGGAGGCGAACAGCGCGAACGTGCAATCGACGGTGAAGTGGGGCACGATGGCGGCGGGAGTGAATAACTTTTTCTGCCTCGTTCCGGAGCTCTTCGCCTTCTTCCTGAGAGTGGCGTCCGTCGCGCTGTGGGTGCTCATGTGGAGCAAAGGACTGTTGGACGGCTCTGATGATAACATGTACAACGATCCGAACTCTGCGTACGACACCGGATTGAAGCACGAGACGATTCCTGGATCGCCGGCGAGAAACGGCTCCAAGGCGAGCGACATGTTCACTGCTGAAGGCGGTTACCAAGATAGCGAGGGTTTACTCTCTCGTGCGGTGTGAGCACACTGACCCGCAAAGTTAACTGATGTAATCTATCCCTACTACAACTCTACGAGCTAGCCATCTTTCGATAACGCAAAGTCAGCGCGCACTCGCGCGATGCGCGACTCGACAAAGTGCGCAAACTCGGGTTCCTCCGCGACGAGACGTTCGAATCCACCCGGTTCGGCGCACTTGGTGTCGTGTTCATCGCACTCATCCGTCGTCAAGAGCACGAGATTGTCCAACGCCGCCGGTTTCGATGGATCCCATCGCGTCATCGAAAGACCGCTCGTGTTGCGCCAATACGCCTTTAATCGTTTATTCTTTTGATCGCGAGCGCTCAGCGCGCGCCACGTTTCGCGAACCAAATACACGATTCCTTCTATGTCTATCGCCATGTTGGACACCTCTCGTCCGCGTTCGCTCTCGCGGTCACGCAAACGTTCGAGCTGCGTCTCGTATTGCTTCCATTGGATGGCCATGATGGGTTCGCTCTCGTACGGCGCGCCCGCGAGTTCGGTGAGCACGTGGCTCGCGAGCGCCATGCCGAAAATGGCGGGCACGCATCCGAGCACTGGTATCGTGCGCACGCGGAAATTCGGAATCACTTGATAATCGGAGAGCGTTTCACCCTCCTTTAATTCCATCTCCGCCACCAACTCGCAGCGAGGCTTCTCCATGGATATGAGCGTCTGAATGCCCTCTCGAATCTTATGATTCTTACCCAATCTGTATCGAACCGCCCGCGCGAGCGGATCCGCGGCGCAATCCGCGATATCTGCAAATCTTAATCGCGTCGGATCGCACTTGGCTCCCGCACCACCCGACGTGACCACGCGCAAACCTCTTCGCTTGCACGCGGCGAGGAGATCCACCTTTGTGTCGATGTTATCGATGCAATCCACGACGAAATCCGGCATTCGTCCGCTCGCGTCCAGCGTCCACGCCCCCAATAACTCATTCTCCGCCTCCGCCTCGTACATCGCCACGCGCGCGTCCACGACAGCCTCGGGATAAATCGCCTTGAAATGTTTCTTCAGACACGTCGCCTTGGCCGTGCCCACATCCGCTCGAACCGCCACCGCGTGTCGATTCAACGAGCTCAGACTCACCTGATCGAAATCGATCGCGCGCAATTTCCCGACCCCAGACCTCAACATCATGCTCGCCGCGTGCGAACCGACGCCACCGAGCCCGACGACGACGACGAACGCGTCTCGCACCGCCTCTTGTCCCGCCTCGCCGAAAAACTGCACATTTCTCGTAAACTGTTCGCGAAGAATCTCATCCGTGAGATCGTACGACGTCCTCGTCTCCCGCGTCGACGTCGACGTCACCATCGACGTCACCATCGATCCCATCCTCTCCTCTCGCGTCGCCGTCGTCTCTCGCTCGCGCGCGTCGTTCGCCTCCTCCGTTCGCCGCCGCCTCGCCTCGAGCGTCGACATCACCCCGACCGCCACGCTCGCGCCCGCACAAAACGCGACGACGACGCGCGCGACCGCACCGACCGCGTTCGCGTCGTCGCCTTCCCGCGCCATATCCTCTCCTCTCTCCTCCGCCGCCGCCGCCTCCGGTGACGACCCGACGACGACTCGCGCGTCCCATTTCCATCGCGACGGCCGCGATCGACCAGCCTCCTCGACCGTTCACGACCCATCGACCACCCCCCCACCACGTATTCACACACGCACTATACCCATATACGTACACACGAAAAAACCACCACAACCCACCCGCGCGCGGTGACGCGCGAATCGACGAGTCACGACCCGTGGATGACCCTCTCCGAGCACACACCTCCGCGAAGCCCTACCCTATCCGAGGCCGCGGCTGGAGGTGCTCTCGTGACGGGTCACGATCGGTCAAACAGTCCCTGGAACGCCCAAGGGTTTCGTGTGACACACGATGACGGATCGGGATGATGATCGGCGGCGGATGATCGGCGGTCGTCGCGCGGCAGTTCCTCGCGCGTCGACGCATCTCTCGTCATGGGCGTGTTCAAGGATTCCGAAGTCGATGCCCTCGTCGTCGTCTCCGTGCCGTTCCTCGGAGGCATCTTGGCGCTTCTCATGGTGGCCGTGCTCATGGCGCGCGTCAACAAGGCGCCGGTGGGTGAGGGGAAGCAACTCTTCATCGCCAAGCAAATCTCCGAGGGCGCGACGAGCTTCTTGAAGACGGAGTACGCGTACCTGTTACCGTTCGTCGTCGCCGTCGCGGCGTTCATCGTCGGTATCTTGGAGGGCCAAGACGCGGCGCCGACGTACCGCGGCGGCGTCGTGCCGTCCTCGAAGAAGGGTGGGTGGCAGACGATGATCTGCTTTTTGCTCGGCGCGACGCTCTCCGCGGCTGCGGGTTGGGCGGGCATGAAGGTCGCCACGCAAACGAACGTGAAGACCATGCAAGCCGCGCGCACGGGCTTGAACCCGGCGCTTCAAATTGCCTTTGCGGGCGGCGCCGTCATGGGTTTCTCCGTCGTCGCCTTCGGTATTCTCGGCTTGACGGTGCTCTTCTACATCTTCGCCACGGCGCAAGGCTCGGCGGATTACTCCGTCGGCAGCACCGTCGTCATGACTGGTGGTGACATCGACATGCGTGATGCCGTCCGTTACCTCTCTGGCTTTGGTTTCGGTGCTTCCGCCATCGCGCTCTTCGCGCGCGTCGCGGGTGGCATCTACACCAAGGCGGCTGACGTCGGCGCCGATCTCGTCGGTAAGGTTGAATCTGACATTCCGGAAGATGATCCCCGCAACCCGGCCACCGTTGCCGACAACGTTGGTGACAACGTTGGTGATGTCGCCGGTATGGGTGCTGATCTTTTCGAATCTTTCTGCGGTTCCATCATCGCGTGCGCCGCTCTCTCCCAGAACAACCGCGAGATGGCGTTGCCGTTCTGGATCGCCGGTTTCGGTATCCTCGCCGCGACCATCGGTTTCTGGACCGTCTCCACCAAGGATGACGCCAACCAGTCTGAGCTTCTCCACGCTCTCCACCGTGGTGTCTACTCCTCCTCCGTCCTCGTCGTTGTCTTCTCCATTGCGTGCGTCGAAATCCTCTTCGACGGCAGCAAGCAAGGTTACAGATACTTTGGCTGCGTGATCCTCGGTCTCGTCGCCGGTATCCTCATCGGTGAAGCCACTGAGTTCTGCACGTCTTACGCGTACGGCCCGACCAAGTCCATCACCCACGCCGGTTCCGCCGGTGGTGCCGCGACTGTCATCATCCAAGGTCTCGGCATCGGTATGATCTCCGTCTTCCCGCCGACGATCATCATCGTCGCCACCGTCATCGCCTGCTTCAACGTCGCCAACGGTGGTAACGAAGGTTTGTACGGTATCTCCATCGCCGCTGTTGGTATGTTGTCCACCCTCGGTGTCACTCTCGCCACTGATGCGTACGGACCGGTTGCCGACAACGCCGGCGGTATCGCCGAAATGTCCCCGGATGTTCCGGAGGAAGTCCGCGACCGCACCGACAGACTCGATGCGCTCGGTAACACCACCGCCGCCACCGGTAAGGGTTTCGCCATCGGCTCCGCCGTCTTGACCGCCCTCTCCTTGATGAACGCCTTCGTCAAGGATGTTCCGTACGAACTCGGCGCCAGCTCTCGTGGCTTGGCTCAAGCCATGTTGCTCACCGACGCCTACGTGCTCTCCGGTGTCATCATCGGCGCCATGTTGCCGTTCCTCTTCGCCGCCCTCACCATGCTTTCCGTGCGTAAGGCTGCCGGTGCCATCATCGTTGAAGTCCAACGCCAATTCCGCGACATCCCGGGTCTCCTCGAAGGCAAGGAAGGTGTCGTCTGCGATCACATGGCGTGCGTCACCATGTGCACGAAGGCGTCCATCGACGAAATGTTGCTCCCGGGTATCCTCGCCGTCATGACCCCGATCTCCGTCGGTTTGCTCATCGGCGCCAAGTGCCTCGGTGGTCTCCTCGCCGGTTCCATCGCGTCTGGTTTCATGCTCGCCGTCATGATGTCCAACGCCGGTGGTGCTTGGGACAACTCCAAGAAGTACATCGAAAACGAAAAGGTTTACGGTGGCAAGAAGTCTGAAACGCACAAAGCGTGCGTCGTCGGCGACACTGTCGGTGATCCTTTCAAGGACACCTCTGGCCCGGCCTTGAACATTCTCATCAAGCTCATGACCATCTTCTCCTTGACCATGGCCCCGGTCTTCCGCTCCGATTGGAAGACGTACTGGTACGGTCTCATTGTCCTCGGCGTCGAAATCATCATGGTCGGCGTCGCGTACTGGCACGTGTGGGTCGTCAACGGCGAGAAGTGCGTCCCGCCGGAAGAGGAAAAGTAAACGACGATGTTCACTTCTCCGAGAGCGTCTAACTTAATAATATTACGTTGGCGTATAACTGATTTGTCGGTAGACACCGAAAGGTGTCCATTATTAATCAATCACAAAGACTACACCTACTGGTTTCCCGCCCCGCCGTCGTTCCATCCGCGAATCCACTCCCTCCCATGCGCCGCCCTCGACGCCTCGTCGCTCTTCTCGTCTAAAAATTTCTTACAGTGTCTCGCCAACGACGCGTACGCCTCGTTCTCTCGAACCTCTCGCGGCGCCTCCGCCTGTCCCGTCAACCACTTGAACAAGTCGGGATTTTCCGCGTCGAGCACCTCGTCGAACGCGTCCAGAAACGCCTCCGACGTCGTCGCGGGATCCCCCATCTCTCTCGACGCCCACTCACCGACCACGATGTCCAACTCCAAGAACCCGCGCTGTTTCGCTCGATACAGCGCGCGATTGACGCGCGCGCGGTGCGCTCGCGCGCGCGCCCGCGCCCAATCCATCGCGCACGACGCCGTCGCGCGCGACGACGTCACCGACGCCGACGTCACCCACGCCGCGCGCGGGCGTTCGAGATCGAGACCGCGCGACCGACCGACGTCGATCGTCGACGCGAACGCGCGCGCGCGACGCATCGTCGCCGCGAACATCGCGCGCGACGCACCGTCGACGCGTCATCCATCGGCATCCATCGTCGGTCGCCTCGTGGCGTGGCATCGGGAAACGAATGGGTGGTTTTGTGCTTCACTATGGGATCAATCGACCGGTCATGACTCACCGTGAGAGGGTCGCCAGGACGCGGGCGCGACGCGGGCGTGTGACGGAAAAGCGACGGGGTGTGGACTGGAAGGGGGGGGTATTTGACGGGTCACGACTCACCGAATCGGGACGTTTTATCCTGACTGCCGCCGATGGCGTCGAGACGCGACGGCGACGACGCGTTCGTGATGACGCGCGCGTCGCGCCAGAACGCGACGCACGACGACGACGACGACGACGAAGACGACGACGATGTCCACGCACGCCATGACGACGACGATGAAGACGCACGCGCCCGCCCGCTCGGCGGTGCGATCGAACGCCGCGAGCCGAGGGGTGCGCCCGGCGCGAGGCGGGCGCGCCGTCGTGCGCGCCAGCGAGCGCGTGGACGGTGGCATCTACAAGGAACCGTCCCAAGGGTTCACGGATGAAATCATCGAGGAGGTGCTCGCGGATTTCCCGGAGGAAGGGATCGCGGACTGTCTCGAGGGGATGATCTTGGTCCTCGCGGGCGGGTACCGCATCTTGGACGTGCGCGCGAAGAGCGAGATTGAATTCGTGGGTAACTACCCGCGCGATCAAATCAACGGCTCGAGATTCATCGAATGCCCGATCATCAACGCGACTCGTCGGTACGACAGTGAAAAGGGTGAAAAGGTGTACCAGCAAACCATCAACGACGACTTCAAGGCGCAGGTGGAAAAGTTGTTCCCGGATAAGGAGGCGAAGATTATCGTCGGTTGCTCGGACGGCCGCAACCGCACGCTTCAAGCGCTCGAGTTCCTGGATGAGATGGGATACACGAACATTGTCGGCCTCCGCGGTGGCTACAACATGTGGAACCGCACGTGGGACGCCAAGTTGCGTCGTCGCAACTTGCCGGGCGTCTTCAAGGAGGAGTACGGTCACAGCGCCGACGGTTGCGGCGTGCACGCGACCGGTGCCAGCTTCCAAAACCAAGATGCGTTCCAAGCCCCTGATTGGAGAGACGAAACCGAATGGCTCGACGCGCACGAGGCGGCGACCGCGGCGTAGGTTATTCCGTTCGGATCATTGACGAGGCCTCAAAATGGAACATTTCTACATGTAGCACTCCATTCGCTTATTTTACAACTCAAACTACTCCACACAGACGTCGGTGAAATCAGTCGATAGATAACGTCGAAATATGATATAAGGGGCAAATCGTAAATTTACCTAATAAGCGTCTCGACCGCGCGTGTTGATCCACTCGATTAGGCCCATTTGGGACGTCTCCACCGACGCGTCCGACCCCGCCCCGGCGATGGCCCCGATCGTCTCCGCGCCGAACGTGGCTATTCCCGTGAACAAACCGTGTGGTGATACCCGCATCTTCCTCGACGTCGACGCACCGACCCCTGTCAAGATGGCTTCGTGTTGGTACACATCTAAAAACGCGTAGCTCGTATTGTTTTTCGCCTCTAACATCGCTTCCAACGTCACGTAGTGCACGCCGTGATGATACAGATACTTCCCAGGGTGATCGTGTCCAGCGAGACAAATCTTCACAACTCCGCTCTCCTCGATGAGCGACGAGACGGCGTCGCTATTCCACGCCGACATTTGATACCTCGCCGCGTCTCTGTGCAAAGCATTGTGCGAAGCTATGATGACGCGATCTTCCTTCTCCTTTGCATCCTTTAGCTCAGACTCCAACCAAGCGAACTGCGTCGGTCCGATGCCCCCACCCCACGGGACGATTTCTTCGCGGTCATTATCCGCCGCCTCTTTGGCGAACGCAAATGCCGCGTCGTACTCGGAAGAATCCGCGGGCACGTATCGCGGATTCAAGTCGGTGGTATCCAGAATGACGAGTCGCCATTTTCGCGGCATCGGTACGCTGTAATACTCCCCCATCGACGTCGCGTTCACCGCGCTCAGAAAAGCACGTTTGGTGACGCTACAATCGTGATTTCCAATGCAATGAAACACTCGCGTCGACGAAGAGTTGACGATGTCGGCGACGACGCTCAAGTCTCGCCGATTTTTCTCTCGCGTCTCCTCTCGCATCTCTCCTCGCAGCACCGGTCGCGTCGTCTTATCGTCGTCGTTGTATCCGTCGAATAAATCTCCAAGATTCACGATTCCGCTCAGCTCGCTCGCTCGCGCGTCGAACGCGTCGAACGCGTCCGCCAACCTTCTTCTCGCGTCTCTAAAAAACTTCACTCTTCCCGACCCATCATCGCGCGTCTGATTCTCTTTATCCGCGTACTGACAGTCGGCGAACAGCGCGAGTCGAAAACTCGGCGTTCGCTCGACGTTTTCCAGTCGCAGCGCCGACCCGCGCGCGTTCACCCGCACGTTCGCGCGCGGTTCCCGACCTCGCTCCGTCTCGATGTCATCTCCCTCGCTCGCGGCCGCGCGCGCGGGTCGTCCGGCTCGTCGTCGTCGCGGCGCGCGGACGCGAGACGACGACGACGACGACGCGAACGTCGCGCGTTCGGCGGCGGCGACGGCGGCGACGGACATCGCGCGCGGCGCCGCGTGCCGATGAATGAGCGCCGCGCGCGCGGACGAAACGAACAAACGAACGAACGACCGATGCGCCCGCGAGCCCGGAGAATCCGACGCGCGCGTCATGTTCGGCGGCGGCGGCGGCGGCGGGGGCGACGGGACGAACCCGTTCGGTCGTCCGACGCCGACGCCGACGCCGGGCGGGGCGAACCCGTTCGCGGCGAGCGCGAACGGCGGAGGCGATGGGAACGGAAATCTCGTCGGGACGCCGTTCGGACGGGCGACGACGACGCCGGCGTCGCCGTTCGGGCAGCCGTCGACGTCGGCGACGCCGTTCGGACAGCCGTCGACGTCGGCGTCGACGCCGTTCGGACAGCCGTCGACGTCGACGCCGTTCGGGTCGACGTCGTTCGGGGCGTTCGGGGGCGGGGACGCGAGCGCGGGCGCGGGGTCGTCGCCGTTCGGGCAGCCGAGCTCGGCGGCGGTGGCGTCGTCGCCGTTCGGGCGAGCGAGCGGAGGAGCGTCGCCGTTCGGACAGAGCGCGTCGTCGTCGTCGCCGTTCGGTCAGACGAGTGGTGCGTTCGGTTCGACGTCCGCGTCGCCGTTCGGCGCCGGATCGAGCTCGCCTTTCGGCGCGAGCGCGCCGACGCCGACTCCGTTCGGAACGACGACATCGGCGCCCGCCGGTGCGAACCCGTTCGGGTCCGGTGGCACCGCGGTGGCGTCGCCATTTGGATCTTCGAACGCGCAGAGCGCGCCGACGAATTCACCGTTCGGAGGTGCGCCCCAAACGAGCGGCGCGGCGGCGCCGTTTTCGGTCAAGCCCGCCGGGCAAGAGACACAAGCGTCGGGCGGTGGTTTTAGTTTCGGTGCGCCAGCTCCCGTCGCATCAACGCAACTTGGATCGACGAGTGCGTTCGGCGCTCCGCCAGCGTCACCATCGCCGTTCGGAGCGGCGCCGGCGTTCGGAGCGGCGCCGGCGTTCGGAGCGCTCAGCGCCACCGCGTCGCCGTTCAAGCCGAAGACAAGCGCGGATGATTCCATGGGAGCGTCGCCCGCGTTCAAATCACTCGAGGGTGAAAAACGTAGCACACCGACAACAACGCCGGCGATCGCGGCATCTAAACCGTTTGTACCTCCGAAACCGAGGATTACGCCCCAAGGATCACACTTAGCCGGTGAACGCCCGTCGACCTCAGCCGTCGCAGTCGGCGGGGAAATGGGCGAAATCCCCAAAGGCCACATTGTTGGAATGTGTGACTTGATGTGTCCCGAGAAAGAAAGAGAATTCAGAAGTGCGCACGGGGATTTGGAAATTTTTGAGCGAATTGACCCGGACGACCGGACGAAATCAAATTCGGATCTTTGCATAAAGAAGTACACGCGCATCGTCGACGAAATCACTCCCGACATGGTGCGCACGAAGAAAGGCTTACAACTGGCGATCGACCAACTGTGGAGAATTTTAGATGGACGCGATGAAGATTTCATGACGAAGAGCAAGTTCCTCTGGGACCGTTTGCGTTCCATTCGCCAAGATTTGAATTTGCAGCAGATTACGGATTCGTTCGCGGTGACCCTTCTGGAGCAGATGGTTCGATACACGATTCTCGCGGAGCACGAGCTGTGTGAAGAGACAGCTTCGGCGACGAATCCCGATGGACACAATTCACATCTCAACGTTGAGCAGCTGACGAAAACGCTCACGTCTCTGCGACACATGTACGACGATCACGCAGACCGCGGACAGCAACTGAGCGTCGACTCGGAGGCGGAAATGTACTGTTATCAACTTTTACTTCGCATCGATTCACACGGACGATACGCCGTGCAACGTTCGGAAATGTTGAACGATTTGAGAGGGGTTCGTCCAGAGGTGCTGAAACATCGCGACGTGCAGTTCGCGCTCGAGTGTCATCGCGCGTATCACGGCAACAACGTCGCTGGATTCTTTCGATTAGTGAACAAGGCAACATATCTGCAAGCGTGCTGCTTGCACAAGTTTTTCAACAGCATGCGCGGAAAAGCTCTGGAGGTAATGAACTCGACATACGGCAAATTTGTGATGCCCATCACGGAGATTGCTCGGTTGCTGCACACCGACGATATAGAGACGGAGGCGCTGTGCATACACCACGGACTCAATGTGAGTCGGGGCAAGGATGGTGGTAAACCGCCCGCGGTGATAATGCGAGAGTCGTCTTACATCTCTCCCGCGGACGAATTTCCGATATCCCGTTCTGATTTGATCATCAATAAACGCGCCGATTCATACTTGATTGAAATCGTCGGTAAGGAAAACTGTGCGAGGATTTTGGCGAAGGAGATGCCGCGAATTGCACCCAAGGCTACTCTTCAATCACAGGCGCCTTCATCAGAGTCAGACAAGCTCAAGAAACAAGCAGATGAACTTAGAGCGAAAATCGCACGGAGAGAAGCGGCAATCGCGGCCGAAAGAGCCACCATTCTTGCGAAGAAGAAGGAGATTGAGGAGCGTAAAGCCGCAGAAAAGAAAGTCGCAGAAGAGGCCGAGGCAAAGGCGAAGGCTGCTGAAGAAGAAGCCAAACGTAGAGAGGCCGAGGCAAAGCTTGCAGAGGAGAAGGCGAGAGCCGAAGCAGAAGCCGCCGAAGCAGAACGTCGACGCCTGGAAGAAGTTGCGGCTCGGGAAAAGGCTGAGGCTGAAGCGAGAGCCGAAGCAGAAGCCAAACGCCGCCTCGCCGAGGAGGAAGCTGAACGTCAACGATTGGCGGCAGAAAAGCGCGCGCGGGAAGCGGCGGAAGCGGCGAGGCTTGCAGCGATTGCCAAAGCGGAGGCTGAAGAGCGCGCTCGGCAAGCTGCCGCCGCAGAAGCGGAGAGACTCAGGTTGATCGCCGAGGAGAACGCTCGTCGTCAAGCCGCCGCCGCGAAAGCGGCGCGCAAGACGAAGAAAATGCAAATGGCGGTGTGTCAACTTACGTTCTCTCGGTGGCGCATGAACTTCAAAGAGTTCAAGCGCGAGAGATTGATCGGCGAGGCACTCTCCATGGCCAGTCCATCGCCCGCGCTCAATCTCGGTCGCGGAGCTCTTATGGACGCGCGTGTGGCGTCCGCTCGTCCAACTGATATGCTCGCGCGGCTGCGCGCGAAAGTTGAGTCGTCTCGATCTCCCGCGTTCGGAGAACCTCTCGACATGCCGCGAGCGGTTGGGCCAGCTCTTCATGATGCGGCAGCCATGGCCGCACCGAGCGCGCTCGTGTGGAAATGTCTTTTGTGTACGGGCGCCGAAGCGGATTCAGGTCCGATCGCGTCTGCGCGTCCGCGCACCGCCGCCGCGAGCCTCGTCGCGGAATGGTTGCGTCTGAAATTATCCCGTGGGTCCACGTCGCATGAAGTTCCCATTAACACAGGTACGATCCTCTCTCTGTACGGAGCTCGACTTCCGTTGCCCGTGACGAGCGACGACTGTGATTTCATGATTGGACCTTTGGCGTGGATCATCGTTCGAGACGTCCCGGCGATGATGGATAACCCGCACAAGGCGAACACCGGCGCGTCAGCTGGAATTTTTGTTCTCGATTGCGGTGGAGGCAAGTTCGATGAACACGAGATGAAACGACTCAGAGAGTTCAACGCGGTCGTGCGCGCGAACGACGCGCCTCTCGTCGTATTAGTGGCGTCGCGGGATGATGGCGTGGATCGGTCGAGCGTCGAGAAACACATCGAGAGCGCTGGTATCGAAGACTCGTTGTTGATTTTCCTTCCCCCAGGGGGGCCGGCGAAGTGGCAGGACGACAAACTCGCGGATGTGCTCACGTGGTTGGCGGAGCGCGCGCCAAAGGCTCCGAGACGGAGAATCGCCCATCTCTCGGCGGAAATCGAAGAAGCGCTCCGACCAGGGTACGTCGATTTGACCACCAAAGCGAGAGTCAGCGCGTGTGCGTGTGTTCACGCCTTCAATCACGCGCTCGACCGAGTCGAAGCGAAAATATCAGAGGCTGCTCAAGTCGAGGAGGGCGGCGAGTGGCCGCCGATAGAAATCGGTCTCGTCAACGCAGCGCTTCCTCCGCCGGGTTGGAGGTCGGCGTCTCGTCGCGCGAAAGTCATCAACGCGCTCCGTTCCGTCCGTTTACCGGAATTTGAAGCCGGAGATAAGCCTGCGCGCGCGTTCATCGAATACGTGGCGAAAGTGTTGCCAGACTATCCGGATGAGTACGGTCGATGCATGCTCTCTCAGGCGCGATACGATCCTCACTTTCACAAGCTCGAAGACATACCCTGGATCGCGCTCTTCCAGTCGCTCATCACGCTTTTATTGAGCGGTCTCGAAAGTCGGACGCGAAGCGAGTGCATTTACCTTCCTCCCGGTCATCCGTCGTACGATTTCATCCCGTACGAACCAGAGCCCGAGTTGCTGACGCACGCCGGCGCTCCGCCGGCTGCCTCGCCGTCGCGAGAGACTCCAGAGAATCGCAAACGCAAACACACGGACGATGTCGAAGATGCTTTGGAGAACGCTCGGTTCGATGAAGTCGGTTCGGAGCCTCTCGACGAAGAGCGCGTCGCTTTGGACGCATTGAATCAAAACATACGAGCGCAAACTCGCCATCTGGACGCTTCCGAGCGTTGGCTCGCAGCGCTCGCCACGAATACGCCCGGAACCGCTCACGCGCCGGATGCGTTCTTAGGAGACGCCGACGTCCATTTATCAGAGTTTCACGCCCAATTAGCCGCGGAGCGCGCCGCCGAGGCGCGATTGAGAAGTCTGTTGAACGGCTGAACGACGAAACAGACGGTGTAATTTTATAACATTCGTAGGGACACTATGGTACGATTGCGAGACATAAAGACGACACAAAGCGACGAGCCTCATATTTGCACGACATTCGACCGACCGAACAACGGTTCCGCCACGCACGTCGGCTCGGCGTCGTCGTCGAAGACCATCTTCTCACACCCTCTCCCGGCCGGGGCGCACTTGGTCATGTACACGCCGTACCGTCCCGACTCCAACGGCATCAACGCGCACGCCTTTTGCCTATTCTTATCCCTCGATATGAACGCATCATCCCCCTCCTCGTAACACGCGAACGCCGTGATGCAGCTGTACAGCGGGCACGGAATCCCCCACGCGCACCAACACATGTCCGTGCAACACCTCCCGCACGCGACGTTGTACACGCAAATCGGACACACCGCGCACGTCGCCGAGCAGCATCGGTTCCCTCGTCCCGCGCGACATCGATGACACCCAGAAAAATCACTCGCCTCGACGCGCCGCCCGAGCGCGCGCGCGCGCTCGCGCGCCTCTCGAAACGTCGGGTCCCGAATCATCCCACCGGACGGTCGAGGCGCCTCCATCGACGTCTTCGTCGGTTCCGGCGACGACGCCGAGACGGGAACGCCGAGAGGGACGTCATCGCCGGTTCCGCGACCGTACGCCGAGCGAAGATCGCCCTCACCGCGACCGTACGCGCTCATTCCTCGCGCGCGCGACGATCGATGGCGCGCGCGCATAAAAATCAACGAACGGGGTTCCGTGACCTCTGTATACGTAAGAAAACACCCTCCGGACACGAACGCGAGTCGCGTCGCGTCGCGTCGCGTCGATTCGTCGTCGTCGTCGTCGTCGTCGTCCGTCACAGCGCGTCGACGCGCGGACGAATCGAGGGCGCGCGAAGATCGTCTCGCGTCGTCTCGCGTCGTCTCGCGTCTCTCTCTCTCTCTCGCGCGACTCGTCCGCGCGCGATGGCGACGCCCGAGACATCGGCGGCGGCGCGGCCGAAGACGCTGTATCAGGGCGTCGAGCGGGACGGATTCGGCATGCGTCTGTTGGAGAAGATGGGATGGGTCGAGGGACGCGGGTTAGGGAAGCGTCAAGACGGGATCTCGAGGCACATTCACGCGAGGAAACGCGCGGTCGGGGTCGGGGTGGGCGCGGACGCGAGGCGGGACGCGAGCGGCGCGAACGCGACGGACTGGACGATGAATACGGTGGCGTTCGATGACGTTCTGCGGTCGTTGAATCGCGCGCATAGCGTGGATGATGTTTGCGCGGGTGGTGATGGCGCGGTGGCGTCGTCGTCGTCGTCGGGGGGGGGAGAGGAAGAGGCGGCGGAGAAGAAGAAGAAGAAGGAGAAGAAGCGCGCGGCGACGAAGGAGGAGAAGAAGGCGGCGAAGAAGGCGGCGAAAAGGGCGAAGAAGAACGAAATCGTCGTCAATCGAACGACCGTCAGTCACGCCGGGAGGTACCAGAAGCGCGAGTCGCAAAAGATGGTGAAGAATTACAGCGCGGAGGATCTCGGTGCGATTTTAGGAGGCGGTTTCGTGTCGCTTCCCGAGGTGCGCGCCGACGTCGGGAACGCCACGGACGACGAGGAAGAGATCCCCACGCCGGTGAAGATGGAAGCGGAAAAGGAAAAACCGAAAAAGTTGGTCGTGTGCGAGCGACCGAAGTGGGTGTTCGATCCACCGCCGGAGAATTGGTGGGGCTGGCGCGTCGGTTTCAGACCGGAGGGTCACGGACAAAAATCCGACGGCGATGACGCGGACGCGCTCGAGCGAAAGCGCGGTTTCGACGAGGACGATCAGGTGAACCTCTTTCAAGACACGCACGCGGGTGCCAACAAGAATCGAAGGGGCCTCGGAGCGAACCGCGGGAAGGATGCGGGTGCGGATTTCTCGGGCACGAAGAAGACGTTCGGCGAGGCGGACGACGTCAGTGACGCCGAGAAGGCGGCGGCCAAGGCGGCGAAATCTGTTAAATGGCAAAAGATCGCGGAGAAAGTTCTCTCAAAGGCGGATGGATCGATGAAGACGAAAAAGTTCATGGAAAAGGTTTTGAAAAAGGCGGAGTGCGACTTTTCCGACGACGGCGTCAAAGACATCTATCGCGACGCCGCGTTTCACATCCTCTCTCGCAGCGGCCTCTTCACGTCTCTCGAGGAAGAAACCGTGTCGCTTCAAAAGTAAACATCATTAGTACGAGCGCCGCATTCACTAGCCACCCAGTCGCGCGAGTAATGTACACTATTCTATATTACAGCACCGTCTCCCTCCACTCAAATTGACACCGCTGACACTGCACCAGCGCCAGACACGCCTCGTCCCCACCACCCCATATCTCCGCCTTCCGAATATCTCTCGTATCGGACAACATGACGTACTTGCACTCGGTATTCTTACACTGCGAGCACGTGTACGCCTCGGTGTTGACGCCGTCGTCAAAGTGTCTCCTCGTCCTGCGCCTCGTCAGCGCGTCAACCATGCGCTCCCGCTCCAACTTGGCCTCCTCCGTCGCTAAATCCAACGTCGACATCGCCACCAACGTCTCCGCGTCCACGCGACCGCATCGCACGTCCCTCGCGAGCGTCGCGTTCCGCTTTAGATTCGCCACCAACCGCCGCACGTGCGACGCGTACGTCGCCCGTCCCCTCGCGCGCGCCGCCTCCTCGATCGCGCGCGCGACGTCAAACAGCGGCGTGTCGTCCTCGATCGCCTCCCCGAGCAGGACGACCGATCGCGCGCGCAGCGCGTCGTCGTCCTCGGCCCCGTTCTCGCGCGTCGCCATTCTCTGCCGTCGCCATCCACCATGTCGTCCGACTCGACGGCGTCGTCGGCGACCGCGCGCTCGACCTCGACGTCGACGCCGTCCTCCTCCTCCTCGTCGTCGCCTCGACGCGCGCTCTCGCCTCGCGAGCTCGCGGGACACTGCGCGGCGGGCGCGTTCGCCGGGTGCGTCGTGGAGGCGGCGTTTTATCCGCTCGACACCGTCAAGACGCGTCTGCAGGCGCGTCGGCACGGTGAGCGCGTGCGCGTGTTTCGTGGATTGTACCGAGGTCTCGGTGGGAATCTCGTGGGCGTCGCGCCGGCCACGGCGCTGTTCTTCGCGGCGTATGAACCGATGAAGGCGGCGGCGGCGTCGGGACGGGACGGCGGGGACGGCGGCGGCGGCGTGGTGTCGCATCTCACGGCGGGTGCGGTCGCGGGGTTGGTCTCGAGCGTCGTGCGCGTGCCGACGGAGGTGATCAAGACGCGGCGGCAGGTCGGGGCGAGCGCGGGGGCGAGCGTGAGGAGCATCGTGGCGGCGAACGGAGTCGCCGGTTTATTCGTGGGATACGGGTCGTTTCTGTTGCGGGATTTGCCGTTCGACGCGATAGAGTTCGCCGGGTACGAATCGATGAAGACGGCGTGGGTGAAGTTGAATTCGAAATCCGACGTCAACGGCGCGGAGGCGGCGGGGATGGGCGCGGTGGCGGGCGCGTTCGCGGGAGCGGTGACGACGCCGCTCGACGTCGTCAAGACGAGACTGATGACGACGAGCCCGGGGACCTATCGAGGCGTGATACACTGCGTTCAGAAGACGGTGTCCGAAGAGGGGGCACTCGCCATGTTCAAGGGCATCCAACCGCGCGTTCTGTGGATCGGTCTGGGAGGCGGATGTTTCTTCTCCGCGCTGGAGACGGCGAGAGGCGTCCTCCTGCCGTGACCGACGACGCGTCCGTCACGACGACGTCTTCGCGCCTCCTTCGATCGGTCGGTCGGAAACCCGACGGAACGCTCGCTCGTGTGCGCATGCATTCATCGCGCGTTCGCCGAAGGTCTCTAGCATAGTTTTCGTAGTCGCGGGTTGTTAGCACGCTCGTCCGAGCTCCCACCCTCACACGCCGCCTCGCCATGTCCTCGTGGCCGCGCGCGCTGTCGCGCCTCCGCCGACGCGTCGATGTCAAACGCGTCTCCACCGCCTCGCTCTCCACGCGAGCCGACGTCGCCGGACAACCGACGCACGCGACGCATCCGCATCTCATCCGCTCTCGAGACGAGCTCACGCCTGGGATCTCTCGCGACGAATACACCGCGCGCAGGCGCGCGCTCGCGGCGATGATGCCGCCGAACAGCGTGGCGGTGTTTGCGGCGGCGCCCGCGCTGCGGTTTCCGGGCACGGTGATCCCGGCGGGGAGGTACAGGCAGGATGCGGATTTCGCGTACTTTACCGGCGTGTCCCAGCCCGAGTGCGCGGCGGTCATCGAGCGAGGCGAACGCGCGAGTGACGTGCGTTACGCGCTCATCGTACCGAGATATTCTGATAGGTACGCGGTGTGGGACGGCGAGCGCATCACGGCGAACGCCGGGACGAGCGTGTTCGGCGCGGACGAGGCGTTGGAGTCGGGCGAACGCGCGGTGGCGTACGCCGTCAACGCGATGAAGAACGCGCGAGGCGGCGTGTTCGTGGACGTGGATAAGGTTGACGAAGACGATGAGGTGGTGAATAGAGCGCTCGGGGCGTTGGGGAGGGAAGGTTTCACGATGCATTCGGTGAGGCCGGTTCGAGGACTGTGTCACGAGTTGCGTTGGAAAAAGAGCCCGGCGGAGCTTGAATTATTACAGCAGAGCGTAGATTTAGACGTTCGAGCGTTCGTGAAAGCGCTCGAGATAGGTAGAGCGGGCGCCACGGAGGATGACGTTATGGCGCATCACGAAGCGACGTGCAGAGTGGGAGGCGCGGATCGTTTGGCGTACCCGTCGGTTGTCGGTTCGGGCGCCGGCGCGTGCGTCGTGCATTATCACCACAACGACAAGTCTCTCAAGGATGGTGATTTATTACTCATGGATGCTGGATGCGAACTGAATGGATACGTGAGCGATATCACGCGCACGTGGCCCGTGAATGGGAAGTGGACGTCGGCGCAACTCGACGTCTACTCCGCCGTCTTGGAGGCGCACGCGGAGTGCCTAAAAGCGGCGCGCGCGGACGGTGAAACCTCACTCATGGACCTCCATCACCTCTCCATCAAAGTCTTGGCGAAGGGTTTGTCCAAGCTCTTGCCCAACACGTCCGCGCACACGTTGATTCACACCGGTGCCTATACCAAATATTACCCGCACTCCGTCGGACACTGGTTGGGTGCCGACGTCCACGACGTTCCATCCGTCTCCGTGAGCACTCCGCTCGAACCACGCGTGGCGTTCACCATCGAACCCGGCCTATACTTCCCACCGAACGATCCAGACGTCCCCGCGAGTCTCCGCGGTGTCGGCGTTCGCATCGAAGACGACTGCGTGGTGCGCGCCGACGGCCGCGCGCGCTCCATCAGCGCAGCGCTTCCAGTGGACCCGGACGCCGTCGCCGCGCTCGTGGGCGCTCTATGAACGCTCGCGCGCCTCACCGTCTCGCGTTCGCGCGCGCATCGACCGCGCGCCCGTTCCGCGCCGCGCGCAACGCGCCGCGCGCGCGCCACCCCACCACCCAATATTTAAGCAATCGTAAGCCATACATTAAAAAACGTGCCACGTGGTGCCACGCGCACGCGCGCGGAGACGTTCACGCGCGTGGCCCCGCGCGTCATCTCCCGACGACCGCACCCACGCGACGGCGCCGGCGAGACGTTCGACAGCGCGACGGCCGAGAGTGAATACTTCTCCGTCGCACCGGCGAACGACGCGATCGGGTGGATAAGACGCGCAGAGGCTGCGCGCGTTCAAGCCAGTCCCCGTCGAGAAGATCGCGCGTGCGATGCGCGTCGAACGATGCGGAGCCTAAGCGCGAGAGACGAACGAATTAAGCGGAGCAAACGGGCGTCAATCTTTGACGGATTTCTTTCTTCACCGATTCGAGTGTTTTATTCCATCTTGTTCATCTGCGCGCTCGAGGTACGCGCGGTCGATGACGACGATTCTCCCGCCCCTCGATGGCGCCGCCCCGCGCGCAACGCGGACGATCGCCGCCTTCTCGCGATCGACGACTGACGCACGCGCGCCCACGACGGGGGAATCGACGCACAGGTTTTACTCTGGTCCGTGGTCTTGGTTCCCGGTCACACGTCGGGCGCTTGGAACGACGCGGCGCAGGCGTATTACACGCGCGAGACGGTGCGTTCAAATCATCTTCGTTCCCGTTGGTGACTCTGTCCCGAGAGGGGTCGGGGTCGCGTCGACTTTGACTTTGACTTTTCATCGACTCGAGGCTCGAATGCGACGTGGAAAACCCGTGTCGCACAGACATGCGCGCGAAGACGCGGGAGACTGACGACAAAGCGCGATCGATCCATCGTTCGTCGCGACGCGCGCGTAGGTCAACTTGTCCGGAGCGTACGGGGCGAGCGTGCGGATACCGATTCCGAGCATTGACTTGAAGAGTCTCGCGCTCGCGTGGAGGCAAGAGAGTTCTTGGCAACAGAGAGCGTTATCTGTTGCATCGACTGCGCTATTACCAAGTAAGGCGCAGCAGACGAAACAGTCGCTACAGGCTCGTCTAAAACATCTAGACGAGCAGTTGTTTCTCGGAGGGTCGGCGGAGTCGGCGACGAGCGACGCGGCGGCGGCGAACACAAAGTTTATTTCTTTCTCTGCGTAAGAGAGTGTATCATTCTTTGTGTACTGCTACTGCTATTGCTCGCTAGTCATTGACTTAGTAGATTCTCCAAGACAAGAACAAACGAATCGTCGACGTTTTTTAGACGCGACGAGAAAAACAAACGAGATGGGAAAGAAGGAGGTGTCCGCGCAGACGCTGCTCGGCCGCCGAGGGCGGTTGACACGACCTCGACGTCACGGTGAAGAATACGTTGAGGTGTCGATCGCCGCGGCGGCGCCCGCATCCGGTGTTATGAAAGATTTCGCGAGGTTTGTCCCGGTTAAGGACATCATCGCGGGAGGTTTGGCTCGAGCGGCGAGCCAGAGCACGATCCACCCGCTGGACACCGTCAAGGTGCGCATGCAGGCGACGCTCAAGGGCATCTCTTCCGGCGCCCCGGCGCCGACGAGCGGTGGCAAGTACGGCGTCGGTCTGGGTGCCGTGTCCAACGGTGCGGTGAGCCTCGGCAAAAAGTCATTCGCGTCCGCTGCCAAGGCTGGCGCGGCGAAGATGACCTCCGAGGTTGCGTTGTTGTACAAGGGGTGTCTCGGCGCCGCCACCGGCGCCGGCATCGCCATCGGTGCGTACTTTGCGTTTTACGGCACGGCGAAGAAAGTGCTCCAAGAGAGGTCCGACATGCCCGTGTCGACGATCGCGTTCGTCGCCGGTGGCATCGGCGCTCTCGGTTCTTCGATCGTCAAGGTGCCCGCCGCGGTGTGCATTCGCTCGGTGCAAGCCGGCGTGTACCCCAACGTCATCGCCGCCGGTCGCAGAATCACCGCCGCCGCTGGTCCTCGCGGACTTTTCACCGGGTACGTCCCGACGCTTCTTGAAGACGTGCCGGACATGGCCGTCAAGTTTGCAGCGTATGAGACTCTTCGAACGATGCATCGCTCGTTCACCAAGAAGAGCAAAGACGAGAGTAGCACCGGCGCTGACATCGTGATGGGTCTCATCGCGGGATCGGTCGCCGCGGCCGCTACGACGCCTTTGGATGTGGTGAAGACTCGTATGATGTGCAACGCATCTTCTCGACCCAGTTTCGGTGGCGCCATCATGGGCGTTTGGAAGGATGCTCCCGGCGCGGGAGTGGGTCGCGTGCGAACGTTTTTTACGGGCGTTCGTCCGCGCGCGATTTCCAACGGTATCAACTCTGCCATCTTCTTCTGCTTCTACGAAGCGCTTCGCTCCGGTTTAGTCAAGGCTGAAGCCGAACGCGAAGAGCAGCGCAGACAGGAGGAGAACAGTGCGTCGAATACCGCCATGAAACGTTCCCGTCGCGCTTACAGCGGCGTCTCGGTTGACGCCGTGCACTACTCCACGCCTTCGCACGTGGGTCGTGTCACGGAAGCTTCCATGACGCTCGCTCTCTCCAAGAATAAACGAAAGAATGCATGAGCATGTTTTTCGACTTGCTTTTGTCTTGTAACGGTCAAATGAATCATATCTTCAATGAACCCAACGAAAATCGCGCGAATGAGCGACGTCCCAGCGAAGCGCCACGAAGAAACGAACGCGTTGACGTGACCTGTTTTCAAACTACACTGGTATTTTCTATATAGCCTCGTCTCCGACCGAACAAACGATAACGCTACAACGCTCACGCGCGCGGATCGTTTTGCGACGGAACGGCGAGCGACAGTTGCTCTTGTTGCTGGCGCGCCATTTGCGTGCGCGCCGCGTCGACGTAGTTGAGAATCTTTAGCCGCGGTCCCGGCGGGATTCTCACCTCTTGAAGAGCGCTGTCGTTCAACAATAACAACGTATCATCCGTCAAGAGACCCTTACGAAAGTTCCTTTCGTACTTTTCGAGACCGAGCGTCGCGAGCATGTTGTTCGCGTGCGCGTAGAAGTGGTCCTGCGTCGAGTCTTTGCCGCTAAACATTTGTCCAACCTTCATGAACGCCCCGTTCAACAACGCAAACAACGCGCCCGTTCTCACCGCATCCGTCGCCACACCAGCCGCATCCTTGGGCGCCTCTCCACCCATCGCCCCGGTCGAGGACCCGGTCGCCGCGCTGACCAAGCTCAACGCGCTCCCGGCGCCGAACATGGCCATCATCGAGCCCTGAATATCCTCCACGCCGCCTCGATATTTCTTAATCGCCAGCGTCAATCCACCCTGCACGGCGGAGAACACCGCCAAATTCAACGCCAGCACCTTGGGCGGTCCACTGAACGATCCCTGCGAAGCCATGGGCGGTTTATTCGGCATGTTCGCCGCCTGCGCCTCCAGCGACTTGTTCATGACCCCCAAGCCGTAGCCCAGCACCGAACCTTGCGCGGCGCCGCCCGCGGAGGTGACGATCACCTGCACCTGCGCGCGCGGACGTTCCATCGATCGAACACACCGTCAGTCTTTCATCCTCCGTCCCATCACCGCGAACGCACGACCACCGCGCCCGTCACCGTCGACGCGCCGAGGAGAGGATCGGCGCACGATCACCGCGCATCGTCCCGCGCGCGTCGCTCGCTCGCGTCGCGCGCACCGCGTCGGACTGCGCCTTGAGCCAGGCATCGAATCGGTCCTTCTTCTCCGCGATCGTTTTTCCCACGTCCCCCATCGTGCGTCGAGGACGTCGCGAGAGTGACGCGCGCGCGCGCGCGATCGTCCCGAACGCCATCGCGCGGGACGCCGTCGCCTTCGCGCGTACGCGGGACGGGGCGAGTCTATGGGGATTACAAAAGCCGCGGTCGCGCCGTCACGCGCGTCCAACGGGTCCTAGATGTGTTGTTTTCCTCTTTTTCTTCTTTTTGGATGTCTTCGCGAGCGCGTCGCCGTCGCCGTCGCCGTCGCCGTCGCGCGCGCGTCCCGCGGCGGCGCCGCCGCGAGACGCGGCGCGCGCGCGCTTTAACCGTTTACGCTCGGCTTTGCTCATGTGACGTTTCTCGATCGCGCGCGTCGTCGAGGCATCCGTCTCACGACGCGCACGTTCGGTCACCTCTCGCGCCCGAAGCGCGGTTCGTCCGCTCGAGGACGGTTCCGAGCCGGCGCTCGCGCCGCGCGCGCCGCCGCTCGCCGGCGCCGCCGCCGGCGCCGCCTTCGTCGACGTCTCGTCCTTCTTCTCCCGCGCGTCCACGCCGAGCAAAGTCGACGCCGTCATCGTCGCCCGCAGGTGTCGCAACAGCGCCTCTTCCTTCGCCGCGACGGGTTTCGGCGCTCGCGATCGCTCCGCCTCGGCCTCTTGTCTCGCGAGCGCCGCTCGATTCGCCGCCGCGACGGCGATGCCCGAGTACTTGGCGGTGGACATGCGCGCGGTGGAGGCGTCCCGGTGGCGGCGCGCGCGCGCGCGGGGAGTTCGTGCGCGCGCGCGCGTCGGCGGAGAGGACGCGAGGCGGGGAGTGTGGATCGCGGCGGTTCGGTGGCGGCGAGCGCGTCTTCGCGGCGGCGCGGCGAAACGTTGAATTACACGCGTGCGGCCCGCGTGCGCGCGAGCGGTGGCGCGCGTGACGCGTCGCGTCGTCGCGCGCGTCAAAAATTCCAGTAATAATTCTTTCCGGATTGTGAGCGGTTCATGCGGGATTTCGCGCGTCGACCCGGCGGCGACATCCACGGGTGCACGTCTTGGCCGAATTGAAAATCTTTATTGGACGGCGCCGACCACGTGTTGGACCTCGTGAATTGTGTCTGCCTGTCGCGAACGGCGCGTATGCGCTCGGATTCGTCGTACACCGATCGAAGCGCTGGATCGCTCAGTTGCGCGTTCGTCTCGCCGATCAATTTGAAGAGACGATCGGCGTCGTCGTGTAACTCATTCGCCGGCGTCCACGCGGGCATGTTTCGATTCGCCTTGTCGGGATGGTACTTGAGCGCCAAGTTGCGATACGCCTTTTTGATGTCGGACTCGGACGCTCTGCTCTTCACCGCACCCAGTCCCATAATTCGGTACATGTCCATCTGCGCGTTGGGTTGCGTCTCCTTTTTGGTGCGCAAGCCTCGGAGTCGATCCGTCGCGACTGCGAGAGCGTTTTTGCGCTCGAGTTGATTGGCGAATAAATCGTATTGCTCGTTCCCGGCGATCTCGACGTACGCGTTGAGATCCTTGATGGCTTCATCCCAACACCGAACCGTTTCGTGTAACGTCGCGCGTCGACTCAGCGCTTTGATGTTCCACGGATTGAACGCCAACGCTCGCCCGCAGTCGGCCAACGCGTTCAACACTTCGTCCAAGCCTTGATACGCCGCCGCCCTGTTTCCGAGCACGACGGAACAATACGCCGCGGACACGGGTGATTTACCGGCATCGAACGCTTTCGTGTACGCCGCGACGGCGTCGGTGTACTTGTTTGCGTTGAACATTCTGTTCCCTTCGTCCTTGTCTCGCGTCATCGCGCGCGCCGTCTCGATGACGTCTTCGTCCAACGACCCGGCGGGCGCCGTCTCGGCAAATTTGACGGCACCCTGCGGATCTCCTCTCCCAAACATGGCCGTGAACGCGAACTGCGGAACCCACGGTTCGTCGGAGAGACCTAAACCGTCGATCTCGGCGACGAACGCGCTCGCTTCTTGATACGCGCCGCACGCGAGAAGAATCGACGCCTTGACTTGGACATAGGCGCGTCCCGACGTTTCGTTCGACGATAGGAATGGATACGCGCTCAGCGCCGCCACGCTCTTCACCACGGACGAGCATTTTTCGTCCAATTCTCTCGCGCGAGCGTCGCTGTACAATCGAGGAAGTCCAGGTTCGCTGGATGCGAATTCAACGGCGGCGCCGAGCACCTTGTCTAAATGTCCCTTGGCGGCGCGCGCCTCGACGACGGCGTTGGCGATGTCGGCATCGTTCGGTTCAGGCGCCGCCTCTAAACACGCCAACGCGGCGTCGAAATCAGCTAGTTTCATGTGACACGTCGCCAAACGCACGCGCGCTCGGTTATACGTCTCATCTGCGCGAACGGCGCGTTCGCAATCGACCAACGCCTTGAGCGTGCGAACGCGCGCCTCGCCCGCGGCGTCGGCGCCGTCCACCGGAATCATCATTCTCGCAGCCGCTCTGTTCGTCAAGAGCACGGCGGCCTCACGACCGACGAATGTGTCGATCGATTCGCCCAGAGGATTCTGATCGTCCTCTCGGGCGTTCGTTCTCGGAGCCGACGCGAAGACGGAGAGCGCTCGACTATACGCCGCGTCCGCCTCGGCGTATCTCTCTTGTCTGTACAGCGCGTTTCCCTCTTGACGAAGCTTTTCCGTCTCTTCCGCGTCACGCGGGGCGAGTGAATCGAGCGTCATCTTCGACGCGGCCTCGGTGAGATCGTCCTCGGCGCGCGTGGAAAACTTCGGCGTCTCGTTTGACGCGGCGCCGCCGGCGGACCGTCTGTCTCTGTGCGCGCGCTGCGCGTATCTAGAATTCCTACCTTGTCTCGACGTGGGCGAATCGTCCGAGCCCATCTTGAACGCACCGCCATCCGTCTCGGCCGGTTTCGGTCGCATCGTCGGGGGTGCGTGAGATTTATCCGGCGGCGGCGCGCTAAACGTAAACTGTTTCGGCGTCGGCGACGCCATCGGCGGCGACGAGGCGACGTTCGACGTCGTCTCCGCCGCCTGCGCGTTCTCCGCCACCATCGCGCGCGCGCGCGCTCGAAACGACGCACTCTTCTTCATGCTCCCACTCGACGTCTTATTCGACTGACCCATGCTAAAAGTCGTCGTGGACGGAGGCGTAAACGCGAACGCCTCGCTCGCGTCTGAATCGTTCGGCGAGTCCACCGTCATCGGTTCCGGCGACCCCGTCGTCACCACTTCCGACGCCCGCGCGCGCATCTCCGACGACCCATCGCTCTCGAACGACGCGTTCAGAGACCGAGCGACGCGCGACGACCCCCCATCGCTCGTCCCTTCATCCGCCGCCGCCGCCGCCGCCGACGCGCGTCTTCGCGGACTCTCCGTCCTCGCCGGAATCTCCCGCAATTCAAACTTCTTCGGACTCTCCCGCCCACCCTCCCGACCCAACCGTTCAACGAACGCCCCCCACGTCACCTCCCCTCGTTCACTCGATCTCTCTCTCGCGTCGACGTCTCTCTCTCTCGCCGCGTCCGCGCGTCCGCCGCCGCCTCGTCGGCGTCTCGCGCCTCGCCCTCTCGTCCCGCGTCCGTTCCCGCTCGTTCCGAGACTGAATCCAGCCATCGCGTCATCGAGCGCGCGCACGTCGTCCCCGCTCTCCTCGCGCGTCTCCCGCGCGCTCGTCTCCGCGTCGTCGTCGTCCTCGCGCGTCGTCGCCGACGTCGGACGCGTCGTGCTTCCCCTCTCGACATCATCATCATCCGTCCCGTCCGTCGCGCGCGTCATGACGACGTCGCGTCTCCTCGCGTCTCCGCGCGGTGACGACGAAAACGAGGCGACGACCTCGCGAGACGACGACGACGGGACGGCGCGACGCGACGCGATGCGACGGACGAATGAATGGATGAATGGATGCGCCACCGACGCAACCGTCTTGCGATGTGCTCTTTCAAAATAATCGGACGTACGGATCGATGGACACCCCCATACACACCCATCATCATCACATGACGTATACACACAGCATCCCTCCCTTCGATCAACACACACGTCCACTACGTACCACACGTCCGAGATATTCACGCACGTCGTCGTCCGAGACGCCCGACGCCCCTCGACCGAGCCGCCGCGACAGACGCGCGCGCGTCGCACCGCGAATCGCGCGTCATGAAGTACGTCGTCGTCTCCGGAGGCGTCGTCAGCGGTCTGGGGAAGGGCGTCACCGCCTCCTCCATCGGTGTCCTCCTCAAAGCGAGCGGGTTACGGGTGACGAGCGTGAAGATCGACCCGTACATCAACATCGACGCGGGGACGATGTCGCCGTTCGAACACGGGGAGACGTACGTGTTGGACGACGGGGGGGAGAGCGATTTGGATCTCGGGAATTACGAGCGGTTCGTGGACGTGTCGCTGACGAGAGATCATAACGTCACCACGGGGAAGGTGTATCAGGTGCGAGAGGCGAGGCGAGGGGGGGGCGGGGATGACGACGGGATCGCGGCGGGGAGGCGGTTTTTTTGAATTCGAGACGCGCGAATGAACGAACGAATGAATGAATGAATGGAGCGCGCGCGCGTGCTGGGTGGGTGACGCGGTGGGTGATGCGGTGCATTCGTAAGACTGACGTGAGTGGTGACGTGCGCGTCGCGCGCGCGCGTGTGTGTGTTCGTAGAGCGTGATTTCCAAGGAGCGCGAGGGTAAGTATCTCGGAAAGACGGTGCAGGTGGTGCCGCACATCACCGACGAGATTCAAGACTGGATCGAACGCGTGGCGCACGTGCCGGTGGATGGGACGGAGAGTGTGCCGGATGTGTGCGTGATCGAGTTGGGAGGTACGGTGGGTGATATTGAATCGATGCCTTTCATCGAGGCGTTGCGTCAGTTTCAGTTCCGCGTGGGCACCGATAACTTTTGCTTGATTCACGTCTCTCTCGTGCCCGTCGTCGGCGCCGTGGGCGAACAGAAAACCAAGCCGACGCAACACTCGATTCAAGCGCTTCGTTCCGCTGGGTTGTCCCCGCACATGCTCGCGTGCCGATCGAAGCACCCGCTCGAGCAGAGCGTCATGGACAAGCTCGCCCTGTTTTGTCACGTCGACCCGAAGTGCATCATCAACCTGTGCGACGTGAGTAACATTTGGCACGTACCGTTGGTGATGCTCGAGCAAGACGCGCTCCGCAACATCATGAAGCAGCTTCAGATTCCGTACCAAGCGCCCGATCTCGAGAGATGGGCGTATCGCGCGACCAAGTGGGACAACGTTACCACGCCCGTCACCATCGCCCTCGTCGGCAAGTACACGGGTTTGGGCGACTCGTACCTGTCCGTCACCAAGGCGTTGCTTCACAGCTCCATTGCATGCGACCGCAAACTCGATTTGTTGTGGATCGAGGCGAGCGATTTGGAGGAAGAGACCAAGCAAGAAGACGCCGAAAAGTACGAAGCGGCCTGGGCGTCCATAAAAAAGGCGCAAGGCGTTCTCGTGCCGGGTGGTTTCGGCGGCAGAGGCACGGAGGGCAAGATGATCGCGGCCAAGTTCGCGAGAGAGAACAAGGTGCCGTACCTCGGCATTTGCCTCGGCATGCAGTGTATGGTCATCGAGTACGCGCGCCACGTGCTCAACTTGGCGGACGCGCACTCGACGGAGATGGAACCGGAGACGAAGAACCCGGCCGTCATCTTTATGCCCGAAGGAAGCAAGACGCACATGGGCGGCACGATGCGTCTCGGCAGCAGACGAACAATCTTCCAGACGCAAGAATGCATCAGCTCCCGTCTCTACGGCAAGGTTCCCCACGTCGACGAGCGCCACCGTCATAGATACGAAGTCAACCCGGACATGGTGCCGCAGCTCGACGCGGCGGGTTGCAAATTTGTGGGCAAGGACGACACGCAGACACGCATGGAGATTTGCGAAGTCGACGGCCACCCGTTCATGGTCGGTTGCCAATACCACCCCGAGTACAAGTCTCGTCCGGGCAAACCGTCTCCGCTCTTCATGGGTCTCATCCTCGCCGCGAGCGGTCAGCTTCCCGAGTACATCTCCGACGAGGCCATCGCCGTTCGTCAGAGCGAGGCGTACGCCGACCATAGCTCCGTCCTCACGTCGCCGCTCAAAGTGCTTCGAAACAAACAAACGACCAACAAGTAGACCGTTCAGTAACTTAACACACAAAGAAATTAGGAATTTCGACGACGCGCGGTCGGCGCGGCGCGCGCGTCCCTCGTTCGCGAACGTCCCGACATTCGCTCGACGGCGCGCAATCACATCCATCCATCGAGACGACGTCACAACCGAGCGCGCGGGCGTGATTCGCGCGGTGGAGATACGCGCGCGTGACGCGGTGCGGCGCGCGGTGAAACATGCGCGCGTGCGGTGATGCGCGGACCCCGCGCGCGCGTCGCGACGCGTCGCGCGCGTCGGCATCGCGCGCAACGGTCGGCGTCTGGGCCGCGGCCTCGGTCAGCCTTCTCTTCGCCGTCGTCGTCTCGTCGCAGCGCCTGCCGCCGTACCTCCCGCCGCCGTACGTACAGAGCATGTCCCCGGACACCGGGCACGTCGTCGGTGGGACGACGGTGACGATGTACGGGGGTGGATTTCACAATCACGCCGGGTTGTCGGCGCGGTTTAGTTATTTCGACGCGTCGACGCAGACGTCGGAGACCGACGTCGTCCCGGCCACGTTCATCAATTTCGGCACGATATCGTTCGTGACGCCGTCGAGGAAATTTGCAGGGGTGACGCACGTGACGGTGTCGAATAACGGCGTGGGATACAGCACGACGCCGCTGAACACGGACGACGACGGGACGTACGGGTTGTTCACGTATAAGTCGAGCGCGCCGGCGGGAAATTGGATCCTGGTGAACGCGACGGGGCATTCGTCGGGTGGAGCGGTGGTGGAGATATATAATCCGTCGGTGTCGCACAGCACGCGCGCGACGGATGCGAATTTCCTGCCGGGTGCGTACCTCGGGTGTCGGTTCGGGCGGCCGGCGGACCAATCGTCGTCGACGTCGTTTGCGATTGGCGCGACGACGAAAACGAGGTCGCATCCTTGGCACGGACGTGGGAGCACCGTGGGCTTCACGGTGTCGAGTCTTCGCATCAACGGGAACGTGGCGACGGAGAGTCCGTCGTTCATACTGAAACGGGGCGTGACGTACACATTCTCTGTGTCTTCGTCCGGACATCCGTTTTATATATCCAAGGTGGAACCGTCCGATTGGGGAAGAAGCTCGAGCGATGGAAACGTCATCAAGGGCCCAATCGACAGCGGCACGATAACGTTCACTCCGGACAGTGACACTCCCAATTACATTTTTTATCACGGCTCGAGCGGTTCGTTCATGGGTGGCATGATCGTCGTCGTCGACTCGAGCGCGTCGGACTTTGAAACGGGTAACGCGAACGGGAACACGGCGCTCGCTGAGTGGGTGAACTACGATACGATACGTTGCATCGCTCCTTCATGGGTGTCCGGCCTCGACGAAAACACAGATCACGGAGGGAAACAGGTGACAGTGTACGTGACGAACGACGGCGTGCGATACTACGGCGGACAGTCGACAGGTGACGACGCCGTGACGCCACCGGACGAAGGTTTGGGTAGTACGTTCACGTACTTCACCACGAGTGGGTTTAGGGACGCTCCACTGTATTACGCCGCATCCGGAACGTCGTACATCACAGGGACGGCGCTGGCGCTCACTTCGTCTTCGCACACCGCGAGCACCGTTTACGGAGATGACGGCAAGAAAGACGCCACGGCAGCTACGGCGTACGCGAACGCTGTCACACATCACGCGGACCAAGCGGATGACACCTCTGCGTCTGGGAACGTGAATGATTTAGTCATTGAAGGCACGTATACGGGTGGTGGCCTCGCGTGGTACGAAATCGTGATTGATGACGCGACGGCGAGTTCTGAAACGTTCAGATGGAGGTTACACACGGCCACGTCTTCGAACGTGGCGTGGGTAGAGACAGGACGCGCGATACCGGTGGGCGTATCGGGTGGTGCTGTTTCACCTTCCGGTGCCCTGAACAATGGGATAAGTATTCGCTTCACGTCGTCTGGAAGTCACCATCAAAACGGCGATCGATGGCTCATCAGAGTATACGACGGGAAGCCGAACGTGATCTCCGCGCGAACTCCTCAAGATGAGCCGACGTACCCCGCGCGCGGACCTTTCTTTGGGAATACCGAAATAACAATCACCGGTAGTGGATTTTTCGCAGCGAGCGGTGTCAAGTGTAGGCTGTATGATTCTGGTACCACCAACAACATTAAAGAGGTCGATGGTTTCTTCGACAACATGAATCGGGTGCGATGCATCACGCCAGACCACGAACCGATTTCTGGAGGTGAAGTCCCGGGTACGATTCGACCGTGTCTCACCAAGTCGATCGAAGTGACTCTCGATGGGTCAACATACAGCGCCGTGAAGTCGAACGTCAACTTTCTGTATTGCGACGTTTACGTGTCGAAATCCGGATCCGACGCGTACGGCGATGGGACACCGAGCGCACCCTACCTCACGCTTCAACGATCGATCGAAGCGGCGCTGGATGAGCCTCGTTCTTACGATTTACGTTATGAATTGGCCAATCCTGACGAGGGTATTCGAGGCGCGACGCAGTTTCGCTCAATGAAATTCGGAACAGCCTCGAAAGTTCCAGTCAACAAAGGTTTCGCATTTTACGTGAACCGGGACAAAATTCGAGTGAAGACAGGGACGTACAGCGGTCCTGGGAACGTTGGATTACACCCGTTAGGGAAAATGCTGGAGGCAGAGTCGATCGATGGGCCAGTGTCTGTCGACTGCGGCGCGGCGGGATACACCGGGGTGCTGGTGAGCGGTGACCGACACGGAAACGAGGAGGTAACAAACTCTGGAAGTCTGTCCTTCATGGGCATTACTCACGTCGACTGCGCGTGATGACGTTTGTTTAGTGTAATGGTACGTTTAGGAATATAGCATACATCGATTTATGATTCTTGCTGCGTCGTGTCTTCTTTGCCCGATGCAACGAGGAGCGTCATATCCGTCCACGAGCTTCGTCTGTCTGATTTGCTCAAACCGCCCTTCTTCGGAGATGACACATTGGCGCGCGTTAGATCGCTGAGACTACCGGTTCCAGCGTTCTTAAGGTCACCGAATGAGGCAACCTTGACCATATCGCTCAACAAGCCCGTACGACTCGGGACGCGGTGCAACATGAAATCGCTCGCGAGCTTGTCTGAACCCATACCGACTGCCGCGAGCGCGTTCGCACCATCCATGCGCACCATCCCGGTCATGTTCACACCGCTTGCAATTCGTTTCATGGCGGCCGATGCGGTCTTGATCGCCACGACTTCCGCCGCCCTGTGATCCTCCTCCGTGCCCGGTTCGCTCTCCTCCGTCTCCAACGCTCGGTCGTGAGAATCGTGTTCGTGGCCGCCGTCCAAATCGTCCAGCGCTCGCTTTCTATCCTCACAGAGCACTTCATCGCGATCGATGTCGATAGATGCGCGCGGTTCATCCGAAAACGCGCCCCTGTCGACGGATCGACGCGGCTTCACGTTGAGGCCGCGAAGCGCGCGCTCCGCGGCGGCGGCGGCGGCGGCGAGCTCTGAAGATTTCTCCGCCACCGTCTTCGCGAACCGATTCGGACTGATGCTTCGGTGACCGTACAAGTAGCATCCTGGCGGAAGATCACTCATCTCACCCTTACTCGGTAAAAGCTCGCTCGCGCCGTCGAAATTAGACACGATCACCGTCCCGTGTTCGTCTCGAGCAAACTTCAACTCGTACTCGCCGCTAATATCCCTCGCCGCGAACACTCGCACGCTCAGGGAATCAAACACCACGAACGCAAACTTCCCGCGCAATTTCGGCAACGCCTTCGTTCCGAACGCCTTGTACAGATGACACACCAACTCCGCCTCGTAGCACCGTCCGCCGACGAGGTGTCTCGCCGCCTCGAGCGCGCTCGGCACCCGATCGCCTCTCCGCCCCTCATCCGAAAACAGTCTCCACGCCAAGTAATCCACGTTCGTGAGATGACCCACGAAGGACACGATCAATTCATTATTGGTGAACGCCTGCACTCCCGGACCGACGCTGATCGCGACGCCCCCGCCGTCCAACGCGCTGCTCGACTTGTTAAACTCGAGCGCGTTGAGCGCATCCTCCAGCGCATCCGTCCCCGTCTCTCTCATCGCCGAACCATCCGTTCGGTTCACGCGCAGCGCCTTCGGCGGCACCACGCATAAAAACTTCCCCACGCGATCGCGCATGTCGCCCGGAGCGTCCCGCGACGCGCGCGCGGGTGCGAGGAAGACGCGAGCCTTCGCGCGCCTCGTCACCCCGCGCGGTGGTTCGTCGCCGCTCGCCGCGGGTTCGGTTCGCGCGAACGCGAGACCCGACGACGGGAAAAGGGAACGCGAGGGCGCGCGCGCGACGTCACCCCCCGGTGCGATATCGCGCGTCCGTCGTCGCGCGCGCGCGGTCGAGCGCGGTGGTGTGGCGTTCGTTTGGATAGTCCGAGTCAGCGTTTCCCGCGTTGTATACGCTCACTTTAGTAGTCTAAGAAACGATTACTATATAGAACATGTGTCCGAGTCCCGTTTACGTGTACATCCCTTAACGACCGTATTTTTCAGGGCACCCTCATCGTCTCGAAAGTTCCAGCGTACGAAACATCGGCGCAAAACCCATGTGTCCGGTCGATTTCGATAAAACACGCAGCGCCCAATCATGCGCGCCATCCATTCGTTCGTGCCTTCGTCGGCGTCCCGACGGGATCGCGCCCTCAGACGCGCGCGCGACCTCGATCGATGGCGTTCGGTGGGTTCGGAGGCGGCGCGCCGTCGCCCTTCGGCGGCGTGCAGCAACAACCGCAGTCGCCGTTCGGTGGCGGCGGTGCGAGCGCGTTCGGGACGCCGAATGCGTTCGGGGCGCCGACCGGGGCGTCCAACGGAGGGAACGCGTTCGGAGGCGGGACGCCGGGCGCGAGCGGCGCGTTCGGCGCCGCGCAGACGTCGCCGGGCGCGGTCGCGAACGCGTGCAAGTTTTGGAACAGGGGGAGCTGTAAATTCGGCGCGAGGTGCAACAATAAGCACGTGTGTTCAAAGTGCGGATCCACGGCGCATCGAGCGGTGAATTGTTCGGTGGGTGGAGGAAGCGGATACCGCGCGACGCGGGTGATGGACAAGGAGTTACTGTCCCCGGGAACGTCGTACGCGATGGTGCACTCGATCAGCGCGATGCCGGAGAATTTGAGTAAGAGCGTGGAGGAGATTCGAGCGACGGCGTACGCCAGCGCCGATCAGCCGGCGGCGGCGGGCGCGGCGGGAGGGTTCGGCGCGACGCCGGCGGCGAGTCCGTTCGGCGGAGCGTCGACGTCGACCGGTGGAGCGTTCGGTGGTGGCGGTGGTGGATTCGGGGCGAGCGCGCCGGCGGCGAGTCCGTTCGGCGGAGGCGGAGGGGGAGGCGCGTTCGGGGCGCCGTCGAGCGGGGGCGCGTTCGGGGCGCCGGCGACGACGGGCGCGTTCGGGGCGCCGTCGAGCGGTGGGGCGTTCGGTGGATCGCCGGCGGGCGGTGGATTCGGTGCGAGCGCGGCGAGTCCGAGTCCGTTCGGTGGGGCGTCGACGACGTCAGGGTTCGGCGCTTCGCCGAGTTCGGCTCCGAGCGGAGGTTTGTTCGGCGGAGGAGGCGCCACGGGTGGGTTCGGTGCTTCCGCGACGCCGTCTGCGTTCGGGGCGCCGGCCACGACGGGTGGATTCGGTCAGAGTTCGGCCACACCGGGCGGATTCGGATCGAGCGCGCCGGCGGCGAGTCCGTTTGGGGCTTCGACGGCGACGCCGGGCGCCTTTGGGGCGAGCGCGCCGACGAGCGCGTTCGGCGCCGCACCGACACCGGGTGCGTTCGGTGCCGCGCCAACACCTAGTGCGTTCGGTGCTGCCCCGACACCGGGCGCGTTCGGCGCTGCCCCCGCCGCGAGCCCGTTCGGTGCTGCGTCGGCGCCCGCCGCGGCGTCGACGCCCTTCGGCGCGGCGCCTTCCACTCCGAGCGCGTTCGGAGCGACGCCGACCGCCGGAGGTGGGTTGTTCGGCGCTTCCACGCCGGCTCCGAGTGGAGGATTGTTCGGTGCGTCGACACCCGCGGCCGGCGGTGGTTTGTTCGGCGCCTCTGCGCCTGCGACGCCCGCGACAGGTGGCGGTTTGTTTGGAGCGAGCGCGGCGAGCGGTTTCGGCGCGCCGAAGCCCGCCGGTGGTTTATTCGGCGCCGCACCTTCGACACCCGCGACGGGTGGTGGACTCTTCGGCGCAAGCACGGCTGCTTCTACGCCCGCGGCGGGCGGTGGCTTATTCGGTGCCTCTGCTCCGGCCACTGGCGGCGGGTTGTTTGGTGCCGCCGCTCCAGCGCCCACGCCGGGCGGCGGGTTGTTCGGCGCCGCGTCCTCCGCGGCGGCGACGCCCGCGTTCGGTGGGTTCGGGGCATCATCGGCGGTACCCACACTCGGGTCGGCCCCGGCGGCATCGGGAGGGGCGTTCGGCGCGGCGGCGGCGCCAGCATCGACGCCCGGAGGCGGCCTCTTTGGCGCTTCGGCGCCAGCCGCGGGCGGCGGGTTGTTTGGTGCGTCGGCGCCCGCGGCGGGAGCGTCCCCCGGCGGTGGTCTCTTCGGTGCGGCGAAACCGGCTGGTGGTGGTCTCTTTGGTGCGGCTCCGAGCACGGGCGGTGGTTTATTCGGTGCCGCGCCGAGCACCGGGGCGGCTCCGGGCGGCGGATTGTTCGGCGCGAGTGCTCCATCGTCTGCGCCAAGCGGAGGTTTGTTCGGTGCAGCGCCGGCGACCGGTGGCGGCTTGTTCGGCGCCTCTGCGCCGGCGGCTGGAGGCAGCATTTTCGGTGGTGGTCTAGGCGCGGCGCAGCCGAGCGCGGGTGCGCTCGTTCCGTACGGCGCGCAACCGGCGGCGGCGACGACTCCGTACGGGTCGCCGTTGCAGCCTCCTCAGCTCGCGCTCGCCACGACGGAGCCCGCCCCTGCGAAGCAGTCTTTGCTCGGAAAGATGCAAAGTCCGGCCGCGGGCGCTGCGGCGACCGCGTTTCCTGTGCGTTCGCTCACGCCTCGATCACCGTGGCTCACGAGCCGTGGCGGCATCAGCAGAGAGCCGAAGCCTCGCGGCGCGGTGTCGGTGTTGTCGCCGGGCGGCGCCGCGCAAAGCGTGGGAACGCCGGTGTCGGGCCCGCGACCTGGAAGCGCTGTCTCTGTCGCGACGCCGTCGAGCGGTGGATGGTTGTTTAAACCGCGAGAAAACCCGCGCGCGCTATTCATTCGTCCGGAAGGCGCGGCCGCTTCGCCGACACCGTCGGTGGCGCTTGCTGTCTCCCCAACGCGCGAAGAACAAAGCCCGGAGCGTCGTCAAGTGCACTTCGCCGATGACAAGGAGAACATGGCGGGTAAATCTCCCAGCCGAAACGTCGTTATTCCGAAGCTCACGGCCGAAGGTTACAGCATGAGTCCGTCCATCGAACAGCTCGAAAGAATGTTTGAACGCAACGGAGACGAAGCGCTCGCGGCAGTTGACAACTTCTCCGTCTCTAGCGAAGCGTACGGTCGCGTCAAGTGGCTCGAACCGGTCGACATCCGTGGATTGGATCTCGATAAAATCGTGTCGTTCGAGCAGGCGTGCTTGTGCCTGTATCCCGAAGATCAGGGCATCGAACCGCCGGAGGATGGTCAAGGCTTGAAGAAGCGCGCCGAAGTGACGCTCTACGGAATCCTACCGAAGAAGTCTGGCGACGCCGCGAAAGAGAAGTACCGCGAGAAAATAATCAAACAGACCGAAAAGGCGAACGCGGAACTCGTCGAGTACAACCCGGACACGGGTATTTGGAGATTCATTTTGCAGCTCTAAGGCTGTGACCAAGAAAACGAGTCTCGTAGACTACGCAAAAAACGGACTGCGCGAAGAGCGGCCTAGAAGCCGCCTGAGCCGACACGGTGCGCGTAAAACTTCACAGAACATTAGATTTTGTAATAAGCAAAAGTGAATGAAAAAATTGGATATTAAACGTAATGTTTGACGTCGTAGACAAACTTGGCACCACCCTCGCTCAATTTCGCGAAGGCGCGAGCGAAATCGTAAAAGAATGCGTCTTGATCGACGGCGTAACGCATGAAATGCGGCGAAAATCCCGGATCGGTGTGTAGCACGCGATCGGTGCTCAACCACAGCAAATCTTTCTCGTCCTTCCCGTCCGCGGGACGACGGAAGTACTCGTTATCGAACGACAACCAATTGACGGTCCAAGAGCACCCTCCGGCCATCGCTCCCTCCATCTTCGTGCCCATGAACGGACATCCCGTGAACTTTGTCCCGTTCTTCGCCCCGTACCCAAAATCAGTCACCCCCGAGCGCGCTTTGAACGCCCGACCGATCGTGTGCGCCCCGCTCAGCGCCACGATTTCCCCGTCGTCCAATCCCATGCGATAAAAGACGTTTCTGAGATGCGTCGCCGCGTCCGGCGCGCCGTCCCCGAACGGTGGTTCCGCGTCCGGCAGATTCCCCTCTCTCGGACACGCGTCCGCATCCGCTCGACCGTACCGCATCGGAATCTTCGGCCCACCCGCGCGTTCGATCGCCGTCGCCCCTCCCAACTGAATCAAATCCGCCCACGACACCGTCGGGTGCCGCGCCTTGATCGGTCTCAGGTATTTCACCGCCTTCTCCAACCCAGCGTTCGCCCCGTGCGCGAGCTCGACGTCGAAACGAACGCTCCCGTTCGCGCCTCCCCTCATCGGCCACGCCGCGTCCGTCATAGTCGCGTCGTACGTGCCCGCGTCGTGCCACGCGAGTCGAACGAGGATCGGATGACACTTGACGTCATCCAACAACCGCGCGACGTCCTCGCGCGCGGCGAGCACGCTCGCCGAGTACATCTCGTTCGTCGTCGTCGTCGTCGTCGTCCTCTCCGACGGCGCGACGTGCGCGCGCACGAGATCGATCCTGCGTCCCGCGGACGTCATCGGTCGAGACTGACGCGACGAATCATTAATCATTCGCGCGTCACTCCTCGTCGCGCGCGAGTGCCGATCGAGCCCGACGCGACGAATCACGCATCATGCCCGCGCTCGGCGTCGCCCTCATCACCGGCGCCACCGATGGGATCGGTCTGCACACCGCCCGTCGATGCGTCGAGCGCGGGCGCGACGTCGTCGTGCACGGACGAGACGTCCATCGCGTCGAGCGCGCGATCGAGGCGGTGGAGGCGCACGCGCGCGCGCGGGGCTCCTCGGCGTCCGCGCGCGGACTCGTGCGCGATCTGTCCACGGTGGAGGGGGCGAAGGGATTGGTGGAGGAGGTGCTGAGAGACCACGGGGACGTGGACGCGGTGTTTAACAACGCGGGCGTGTACGCGACGACGTTTGAAAGGACGGTGGATGGGAACGAACGCACGTTCGCGGTGAACGTGGTGGCGCCGTACGTCATCGCGGGGGGGTTGATACCGATGTTGGTGCGAAACGCGAAGGCGTCGGGGGTGAAATCGAGTCTGTTGAACGTGGCGTCGATTTCGGCGGCGCCGAGGATTGATTTTGAAAACGTCGACGCGGAGCGACGATTTTCGCCGCACGGCGCGTATTCTCTCTCCAAGGCGGCGATGAAGGCGATGTCGTACGAGATGTTCGATCGACTCGAGGCGGGGAGATTGTGCGGTGGAGAGGCGAGCGTGGACGATTTGAACGTGTTTTCGTGCGATCCGGGAACGGTGAATACGAAGATGCTTCTCGCGGGCTGGGGACGGTGCGGCATCGAGACGTACGAGGCGAACGACGAGTACACCATCATGATCGAAGACGTCGAGCGAAACGGGGCTGAACACAACGGCGCGTACTTCATCGGCGCGCGTCCGCAACCGCGTGCAAGCCGCGCGGGCGACGAAGATCAAGCGAGACTGTGGCGTTTGCTCGAGGAGAAAACCGGCGTGGTGTACGCGTGATTCGCGTCTAGAAAAATATACCAATTGAAATCTAGTGAATCTATTGCTTGACTCTGTAAAAGAATCTGGGTCTCGCGCGCCGACGATCGCGTCGTCGCATCGCCGCTCGCACGCGAGCGACGCCCAGGAGTAGGACGAGCGAGACGAGGACGACGCCGGGCCAGCGCCACGACGAATATCCGCCGACGTCTTCGTTGTCCTCTTCGATGTCGCGCGTTCCCTCGCGCACCTCTTTCGGCGTCTGCTCCTCGCGCCTCGCGGTCTCGACTCTGGCGTCCTCGATCGGCTTCTCCACCGTCGGTCTCTCTTCGACCGCGTCGCGAACCGGAATCGCCGCCGGCGCGACGTCCTCCTCTCTCGGCGCATCCGGAGGACAACACTTGGACGGACATCGCACGTCCGGGCACTGATCGCACGACAGGGGACAACTCTCCGACATGAACGTCGGATTCCTATCACACTCGCCTTTGCTCGCCCAGTCGCAACACGCCTCGTTCGTGTCTTGACACGTGGACTCTTCGCCTCGAAACGTGTCGTCGCCGCGCCTCTCCTCGCACGTCAATACGCCGAGCGAGTCCTTGCGACATGCGTACGACTTTTTCGGAGGATCGCGCGGATCCTTCACGCCGCATCGCTCCATGGCGTACCCTCGCGTGGCGTTGTACAATCCCCACGCGCAGTGCAGGGTGATCTCATCGCGACGACGTAGCATGCCGCGCGTTCGCAACGCGCTCAGATCCGGAGGCCGTTGGAAGAGCTCTTGGTCGGGACACCCGAGGGTGAACCCGTGGTACCAGTGTTTGGAAAACGCGTAATCCAATACGTTGAACGTCAAGCCGTAGTGCAAGACGACCGGGAACCGAGCGTCACGAGGTGGCATGTACCCCGGGTACAACATGAAATCGTCGTGCACCTGAAACTCGATGCCAACCTCGGCGGCGGCGAAGACGTATCCATACATCTCCGAAATCCACGGCGGTCCGTATTTCCCATTGTCGTTGTATATGTCCCCGGTGTTCGCCCACGAATCGGGGTCGTTTCGAACCTCCTCGGTCCAGTGTAACCATCTCGGCGCGAGCGCGCGCATGTCCTCCCTGTGCATCACCGTGAAACCGCCCACCTGTTGCGTCTTTTCCACGTTCGGCACTCTCGCCTTGACGCCCATGTGATTTTCCGGTAAAGTCCCGATTAAATACGTATACAGCGCCGACACCGGCGCGCCTCGACGCACGCCCAATAAATCCACCGTCATCGGCGCCCTAAAAATCATATCCGCGTCTAGAACAATGATGAAATCCGCCTCGACGTCGACGTGCTCCAACCAATGCTTGATGCTAAACGGTTTATTATACGCCGAGTACCGATCCTTACTCACCGGATGCGTGGCGTAATTCGGATGCACGTGCGTGTCCGGAACGATGTCCAAACCCTTCGGACGCGCGTCGTCGCACGCCATCAGTCTCGTAAACTTTCCTCGCTGCCCGACGCGTCGCCACGAGTCGTACAAACCGAGCGATTGCCAATCAAAGTACGCGGTACACTCCGTGCTAAACACCGTGTGCACGCTCTTCCCATCGGACGACGGGTCATCACCGTCCTCGCGCGCGCGCACCACCGCCATCGTCGTCGACGCGCGCGTCATCACCATCAGCGTCGTCACCATCGTCATCACCGTCGTCGTCATCGTCACGACACGGCCGCCCGCGCGTCGCCCACGCGTCACCCGCGTCCCCACACTCCTTCCCCGACCCTCCTCCATCGAGCGCACCGCGCCCTCGACCCCCACCGCGCACTGACGCATCGCCATCGCGTCATTCATGCATTCATGCATCGAGGGGACGGAATCCAAAAATCATGCATGCATTACAACGGGTACGAGACCGAGACCGAATCGACCGCGCGTTCCCTCGCGTCATCCTCACGTCGGCCCGATTCGAAAAAACGCGCGCGTTTTCTCCTCGGCGCGTTCGCGCGCCTCCCTCGCTTCATCGACGCTCGCGCGTCTCGACCCGCCGTCGACGCTCGCGCGCGGTTCGCCCTCGCGCGCGGCCGCCTCCGCCGCCGCCGCGCGTCGTCGACTCTCCGCCGCCGCCTGCGCGAAGACGTTCCCGGCGCAGTCCCCGTACGGGTCCTCGCCCATGAAGGCGACGTCCTCCTCGTTCCAAGACATGACGAATCGATCGGCGAACGTCGTCGTCGGTCGAGGGGCGTCGGCGGTGTCGGATGATGATGCTGACGCGGATGATGCCGCCGCCGACGACGCCGACGCGTCGTGCGTCGTCGACGCGTGCGGTGCGTTCACGGCCGACGCGCCGTAGAGTTTATTCGCGAGATTACGAAACATGCGAGCGCGCGAGAGATCGACAGAGCGCGTCGTCGCGCGTCGAATTGTGTCGGTGCCCACGCGAGGTGGTTTTTTCACGCATTCATGTGACGGGACGCGCCCTTTTTGTTTTCGTTTTCGTTCGACGCGCGTCGCACACGGAGACGCGCGCGATGGGACCGATGGTATCGATCGCGTCGTCGTCGACGATGGCGTCGACGATGGCGTCGTCGCGGGGCGCGTCGTCGCGATGCGTCGCGCGCGCGGTGCAAAGGGCGTGTTTCGCGCGCGGATGGGAACGGGGCGAGGAGACGCGGAGAACGCGCGTGGAGGCGACGAGGACGCGAGAGGCGACGGGGGTGAACGCGGTGGAGGCGGCGGTGCGAGCGTTGGGACGAGGAGGGGTGATCGCGGTGCCGACGGATACGATTTATGGATTCGCGTGTTGCGCGCGCGACGACGGCGCGGTGCGGCGATTGTACGAGGTCAAGGGGAGACGAACGGGCGTGCCGGTGGCGATCGCGGTGGGAGACGCGAAGGACGTGGGGATGTATGGGTCGTGCGCGCATCTGGACGAGGGGATGCTCGAGCGGATACTTCCGGGACCGGTGACGGTTTTGTTGCGACAGCGCGCGGCGGGCGACGGCGGCGGCGCGGCGGTGTCCTCCGCGTTGAATCCGGACGTCGATCTCATCGGCGTGCGCGTGCCGGGGAGTGATTTCGTGCGTGAGGTGTGTCGCGCGCACGGTGGGGCGATCGCGCTGACGAGCGCGAACAGATCGGGCGAGGCGAGCACGACGTCGGCGACGGAGTTTGAGGCGCTCTGGGGCGAGTGCGACGAGGTCTTCGACGGCGGGACGATCGATACCGGCCGTTTGGGGAGCACGATCGTGGATTTAAGCTCCACCGATCGTGATTTTCGTATCGTGCGCGAGGGCGAGCGATGCGCCGAGCTCGTGCGAGTGCTCGAGGATGAGTTTGACTTGAAAAAGCGCGCGTGACGACGCCCCGGCGACGCTCGAGAGACGCGCGGGAACGCGCGCGACGTCGCCGACGCCAGCACTCACTCACTTTTTAGCGGACGTTAGAAATAACAACAGAAAATACTAGGTACACCACCGCGCGCGTCGTCGAACGAAGACGGTCTCGCGCGCTCAGAGATCTTTCCCTCGCACTTTGCCGTCCGTCGAGCTCGCGAACGCCGAGTACGTCCTCCTGAACAACCACGCGTAATCCGACGGCACGAGCGGGTTCAGACCCGCGCGCACGTCCGATGGGTTCGTGTACACCACCGCCAGGGGCACGCTCGCGAGGAGATACAGCGCACCGACGGTGGGAAAGAGCGCGAACGCGCCGGGGTGGCCGTGAATGATGAGCTCGTGGGCGAGCACGCACCCGACGACGAACGCCACGGTGAGGGCGAGAAACGCCAGGGCGACGTTTCGCGCGAGCGCGGGCGGGCACCGCGGTCCACCGCCGGCGCCGTCGCGCGAGACGTCGAGGACGCCTCGAGGCATGAGGCAACGGGACCGGTACTGACGGTCAGGTGGTTGGGAACCGCCGGCGAGAGTCGTGCGAGTCATACATAGTCATACATACATACATGCGCGCGCGCGCGCGCGCGTCGCCGAGCGCGATGATGCGCGTCGAATCTATCGTATCGTGGGTGTTCAGTCCGCGCGCGCGCGTCTCTTTCGGTCGGTCGGTCGGTCGGTCGGTCGGTCGGTCGGTCGGCGCGCGCGCGGCGTCAGGCGGATTGGCTCGATTCTTCATTCAAGCCGCGTTGATGCATGAACATCCTCCGCAAAACGATCTTTTGGAGCTGCGATTCGCTCATCTCCCCCTCGTCCTCGTCCGTCGCGATCGCATTCGCGGCGGAATCGTCGTCTCTCCCGAATCGCGCGTCGTCTCGTCGTTCGCTCTCTCGCGCGCGGCGACGCTTCTCGCGTCCCCGCCGCCGGCGCTCCACCCCCTCGCCTCTCACCCCCTCCTCTCGATCCATCGAACGCTGCGACGCGAGCGCGGCCAACACATTCGACTGCGTCGCCACGATATCCATCAGCACGGCTTTCACGCGCTCCAACTCGCGCGCCGTCGCGCGCGCGGACGTCTCCAGCGCCGCCAATCGTCCCGTCGTCACCCCCTCCGCCCCCCGAGGCGCGCCCATCGTCGTCTCCACGGCCACCCACTCGCGCGTCGCGTCCACCGTCGGCGTCTCCGCGCTCGATCGTCGCGCGTCGCGCGTCTCACTCGCGCGACGATCGAGTCGTCGATCGAATTCGAATCCCGCGCGTCGTCTCGTCTCCATCTCCCCCGCCGTCTCGCCATCGTCCGCGCGTCGCGCGCGCGCGAGGCCGACGTCGCGCGCGGCGCACCACGCCGTCGTCGTCGCGGGCGTCGTCGTCGTCGTCGCGGGCGTCGTCGTCGTCGTCGTCGGCGGCGGCGCGTCGACGGCGGTGACGACGTCACGCGGGTGCCCGGTTTCCATCGTCGCGAACCCATCGCGCGCGAACGCGTACGCGGGTTCGTACGACCGCGCGGAGATCGCGACGGGGAGACGGCGCGCGCGTCCGTCGTCGTCGTCGCGTCGACCTCGCGCGCCCGCGCGCGGGGGCCATCCGTCGTCGACGCGCGGGAGCGACATGATGTGTCGAGAATGCATCGATCGACCGAGATCGATCTCGTCTCGCGCGCGGCGTCGGACGACCGTCTCTCGGGTCGACCGCGCGTGCGTGCGTCCGTTCGTCCGTTCGTCCGGTCGTTCATTCGTCCGGTCGTCCCTCGGTCGTCCCGCGTTCGTCGCGTCGAGGGTGGTCGTCGGATTCTCGAACGCACCGACCGAACGACATCCATCGACGACGTCCATCGCCCGCGCGAACGACGCGAACGAATGCCGCGCGCGCGCGAAGCGCTTTTACTCCTCGCCATCGTCGCCATCGTCGCGATCGGTCGCGTCTCGGCGCACGACGACGACGTCATCATCGAGGCGAGACGAATCGCCGCGCGCGATGACGCGGACGACGCCGTCGTTCGACTCGCGCGGTTCGCGCCGTGCGACGCGACCGATCGATTCGACGCGTGTTTCGAGAGCGAGGTCGTCGACGGGGACGCGGACGCGACGTGCGAGGTGGTGGAGGGACGGATTCGAGACGCATCGGGGGTGGCGGTGGACGACGCGTGCGGGACGGTGGACGCCGTCGGGACGCGCGTCGTCGCGCGCGCGCGAACGAGGGATGGGTGCGCGAGAGGGGGGGGCGGTGTGTATCGAATCGAGGCGAGGGTCGTGTGTCGAGGAAGGGATCGTGTGTTTCCGTACAGCACGTTGTTGTTGGGAGAGGTGGTGGCGCTGGCGGATGCGACGATTTATCTCGCCGAGGCGGCGCACGCGCTCGAGGACGCCGTCGACGGGGAGGAGGCGGCGGAGGCGGAGGCGGAGGAGGAGGAGCACGAACGGGGGACCGAGTTTACGATTTACTGGCCGGCGAGTTTTTAAACGCGTACACGCTTTACAATCGAGATTGAAAGATTGAAGAATGTCTATTTCCAATCCGAGTCGGATTCGCCGTCGTCGCTCCCGTCTTCGTCGAAATCTTCGTCGGAGAGTTTGTAATCTTCAGCATCGTCCTTGTCGGGTTTTTCTTCGTCGTTCGCATCCTCCATCTCGTCGTCTACTGTTTTGTCGTCGTCGTCGTCGTCGTCGTCGTCGTCGTCGTCGTCGTCACTCGGAGCGTCGTCGTCGTCTTCCACGTACTCGTCGTTGGCGACGCCGCTCGGAAGCGAGCCCGGGAACTGTTCCATCGTCGTCGCCTCCTCGTTGATGATGAGACCGAGTTTCTCCACCATCTCCGTGCTCGTCAGGTACGTCTCCATCGGGTACAGACACCGCTCGTACGAGCGACGCATCGCGAACGACGCGCTGGTCTGCGACGTCAAATCGCGCCCGAGCGATCGCGCCACCGTCTTCCAAAACTTTGCTCGCGTGACTTGTTCGTACCCACCGAGATGCAACGTCTCGATGAAGACGCGATGGAGATTCATGCGCGAGCCGCAAAACACGGGGGCGATCGGCATGTCGCCGTGACCGAAGGCTTCCTCGCGAAACTTGTCGAAATCTTTTCTATGATCGCCCGACGGCCATCCCAATCGACGCGCGATGGCTTTGCACCGCGCGATGTGCGCCATATCCTCCGGCGTCAGCGACTTCCAAATGTCCACGGGTTCGGGTGCCAGGTGCACGGGATCGTGATACTCCTCCGGCGCTTCGACGATTTCCCACGGAGAGACCCACATGTAATCCTCCGGATCGCTGTCGAAGACCACCATGACGGTTTCCCATCGATCGGGACTGGCGCGCGTCTTTCTCACGCGACCGAGGTAATACACCGCGCCTTTCACCGACACGATCCCTCGCGATTCATCGGCGGCTTGCACGCCTTCGAATTGCATCATGATTCGATTTCCAGGGCTGAATGGTTTGTTATCCACCTCTTGATACTTGGACCACGGCAAGACGTACTCGGCGATGTCGCCCGCGTACAACGGCGCCATGACGAGTCGACGTTCATCCTTCTCCGTTTTCACCGCCTCCGCGCTGTTCTTCGATCGCGTGCTCGCCTGACGCTCCGTGTCCGGTTCATCCAACAACAGACACATGAACCACGCGCACGGCGGATTCACCTCACCGTCCCCTCGACGCGCTGCTTCGCATCCTCTGTACGCTACGCCGAGCACCGCGCACCGCTCCACCGGTCGCAACGAGTTGACATCGATCCAATTTCTCGGTCTCGATTTCTTCTCCACGTACCTCGCGTACGTCTTTGACAGTCCTCGTCTGATCAGAGCGACGATCTCTCCGGGCTTGATGGCGGCGACGCCGTGTTCGATCCCAGTGGTGAGTTGAAACGCGCGCTGCGACATGCGGTGCGAATCCTGCGCCACGTAACGCAAAAATTGATTCACCAAGTTGGCGGCGCGACGCACGGTGAGCGGCGGTAACGGTTCGAGCAATTCGGGTGCGGTAAATATGTCGTTGAGCCCCGGGATGTTTTCTCCGTTCGCCGTCGTCGACGGCTCGGACGGCGCCGCGCCCGCGAGTTCGTCCTCGGCGCGCGGTCCGTAGACGTAAAAGCGCAATTGCGCCAACCACGTCGGTTTCATCTCCGTCCACGCGGCGTCGTCCATGAGACTCGCCTGCGAAAACACGCTCTCTATGCCCGCGAGCGTCTTGAGAAGATCGATCAACGATGGTTCCTCGGCGCTGCAGACGGCCTCGATGCGCGACGCGACGCGTATGAAGCGATCCATCCATCGCATGTCCCCCGTGCGCCAAAACGGCGCCGAATGCGCGATGAATTTCACAGTCTCAAACAGACGGGCCGCGCGCGTTCGTTCGTCCGCGGTGCCCGTTGGGACGCTCTCCAAGTGCGCGTACGCGTCGACGGACATGGAATCGCACAACTCTTTGATTCTCTCGAGTCGCGCGGACTGTTCGAGCGGCGGCTCGGCGTCGGCGCCGTCGACGGCGTTCGACACCAATCTGTGTAATTTGGTGATGAATCGTTCGTTATCGTACGACGCGTTGCACCACGCGCTCAGTGCGTCCAGACTCTCACCCGGTTCGTACACGCCCCATCGCGAACCGTATTCGCGCAAGCCCGACACGTCGCCCGATCCAGACGGCACGTCTTCTAAATCTTCCTCGTACTCGACGTCGTCCACCGGTGGTCGCGTCTTCGGTCGTTTCGGCATCTCCACCCCGTCCACGATTTGTGGCGCGTCGTCGTCATCGCCGCCGCCCCCCTCCCGCTCGTCGTCGAGCCATCCATCCGGCGGCGTCTCCACGAAGAGTCTACACGCGTTGTTCAAACCACCGAGCGCAAAGTATCGTCGTCCGTGTTCATCCACGGCGACGGGTTTCCCACGCGTAACCACCGATCGATTGGCGAATTCTGCTCTCCACGCGGTGAGCTGTTCGCGACGGTACTCGGCGAGCGTCGGCGGTTTCGACTCCTCTCCGTCTTCCTCTCCGTCGTCGTCCTCGTCGGCGCGTTCAACCTTGACGTCGTCCGTCTCCATCGCGTCGCCATCCCTCTCGCCGTCGTCTCGATCCGCCTCGCGAGCGTCCTCTTCGCCGCCCTCCGACTTCGTCTTCGTCTTCTCCGTCTTCGGCACCTCCTCGGCGAGCGTCGGCGGATTGACGTGAAACTCACCCTTTTTCCGTCGTTCGCGCGTTCGGTCGTACACCTCGGTGAAATATTCCCGAAATGCCTCGCTCTCTGACGCGATAGCGCACAGTGCGACGGCGAGCGACACGCGTCCAGTCGGTGGCGCACGTTCGATCGGTTCGCCCGCGTCCAACGCCGCGACGGCGCGCACCGCGTGTGGTCTCGCGCGGCCGTTGATCCAGCGCTGATACTCGACGATCAAGTGGTTCGCGCGGTCTTCCCAATCGAGCTCGCCGATGTCGTTGATTCCCATCACCGGATCGGTCCACCATCGCGCCCGCTCGGGTGGCGTCTTCATCGTCTCGTGATCGATGGAGTCGACGCGTCCCTCGACGACGCGCAGACACGCCGTCATGAAATCGCGCAAGAGGGCCGACTCCGCCGCCGTGACGTCGTCGCTCAAGAACGCCCGAGCGAATCGATCGAGCGGACATCGAGGAAAGTGGAGCGGACGCGTGAAGACTTGCGAGAAATCCCACAGCGTGAGCGTCTCGGCGAGCAACGCCGGACCGACGCGGGCCGAGTATCGCTCGAGGACGCGAGACGCCTGCGGCGGCGGTTCCATGCGCGGTGGATGCGGTTTGTTTTTCGCCTCCTTCTCCGCCTGTTTCTCGGCGCGGATACGCTCTCGGCGCGCTCTGTCGCGCTCCAATCGTGATGCTTTGGTCGACGTTCCCAGTTGGTGCTTGTCGCTCGTCCACGTCTGTAAATCGACGACGAAGGACGGGACGTCGACGTCGGCGGCGGACGCGGACGCGGACGCGGGCGCACCAGTCGGTCGAAGCGCCCCAGATTTGACTAAAGTCTCGATCTGGGACGCGATGAAGAACCCGTCGACAACGACGTCGGCACGAGTGTACCTGTACGCGCTCGAATCCTTGGCATCCTCCTCGGAGCGTCCGTCGAGCGCCGCCTCTCGTTGCGCCTCGGCGGATGTATCGCCGAGAAGTCTCGCCGCTTTCGTCGGAGTTTTGATCGCCATCGGCACGTCGTGCGCCACGACAGGAATTTCGAGAATGATGCCGAGACCTCGCTCGAGCTCTAAATTCCAATCCTGCGCGAGCGCTTGCACGACGGCGTTGACGAAGCGCGCGCGTCGAAGCGTCGTCGTGACGTACTTTTCAAACCTCGCGCTCGGCTCTAAAAGTTTGTACCACGCCCGAGGCGTCACCAACCAAATCTCCGGCGCGTCACCACCGTATCTAATCACCCAATCGTGCACCTCCATGAGCTTGAGCGCGTGCGGAGGCTTATCCTGCGGCGTCAACGTCTCCGCCAAGACCTTGCTCGGTAATTCGCTCTCGCCGCCCTCAATCTTCCTCGCCTTTCCCAGCACCAGCACCTCGCACGGCTTGGACCCGTGCACGTTCACGAATTTACCCTCGTTAAACTTATCCCTAAACTCGTACTCGTCCAACACGCGCAACGGCAGCGCGGTCTCCCGCGTCTCGGCCGCCGCGCGAAACTTTCCCGCCGTCGTCTCGTCGCCTCCGCTCGCCGTCGTCGCGTCCTCCTCCCCCCGAGTCACCGCCATCGGTTCACCCGCGTCGACATCGTCGACCTCCATCGCCCCCGTCCCGTCCGTCTCCCGTCACCGCCCGTCGCTCGTTCCTTTGTCCGTCCGTCGCCGATCGATTTTTCCAGACGTCCCACGAACGATCCCGCGCGTCCGCCTCCTCGCCTCCTCCTCGCCCTCGTCTCCCGTCTCGCGCGCTCGAACGATCGCTCGCGCGCTCGTCTCCCGCCCGCGCCCGCGCGCGCGACCTCGGCGTCGTCGACTGTCGACTCGACGTCGTGTCGGAGATTTCCAGACGACAGAGCGCGTCGACTCTGGATGCGTCGTCTCGCCCGTCTCTCTCTCTCTCGCGCGACGAGCGCGGCGTCCTCGACGACGACACCTCTTCCGTCGCTCGTCGCGCGTCGCGTCTCGTCCGCGCGCGTGGTCTCGCGCGACGAGGGCGGCGACGACGACCGCGTCCCCGCGCCGTCGAGCGCGCGACCACCGCGCGCGAACGCGACGTCGAGCGCGTCGTCGTCGCCGTCGACGACGAGGGCGAGTGAAAACGCCTTCGCGTTCGCGACGGCCGAGTCGACGAAGACGACGCTTCGCGACGCGCTTCGAGAGTGCGTGGAGGACGCGCGCCGAGGGCTCGGGCCGGGACGCCGCGTCACGTGGGCGCAGTTGTACGTCTCGGGGACGACGTACGATGAAGAGGCGATCGCGGAGGCGGGGAAGGTGACGAGAGAGATGTTCGGGTCGTCGCCGAAGCTCGTGGGGGCGGTGGTGCGCGCGAGCGCGGGTGGGGGGGGGGCGACGCGGGAGGGCGTGACGCTGACGGCGGCGAGCATGCCGGGGACGCGCGCGACGACGTTTCGAGCGACGTCGTCGTCGTTACCGTCGTTGGACGATGGATGTTGGCGGGAGATAGCGATGAGTGGGGGTGAGGGGTCGACGGTGGGGGTGACGGTGCTCGCGGACGCGGCGTTCGAGGACGTGGATAAATTGTTGGAACGTCTGCACGTCGCCGCGCCGAATTCAGTCGCCGTGGGCGGCGTCGTCGACGGGGGCGCGGTGATGTTTTTGAACGACGACGTCGTGCGCCACGGCGCGGTGGGGACGCTCGTGAGCGGTGATTTCGACATCGACACGCACGTGGCGCAGGGGGCGAGGCCCGTGGGACCGGTGATGAGTTTGACGCACGCGCGGGATAACGCCGTGTTGGAGCTCGACGACGCGCCGGCGCACCCGCTCTTGCTCGAGACGCTCGAGTCTTTGCCCGAGACGTCAAAAGCGTTACCGGTCATGCTCGGCCTCGGCGTTAACGGTCCCAAGGGTCCGTTTGTGTGTCGAGACATTTTATCCGTCGGCGAGACCGGCGGCGTGGAGGTTGCCTCCGCGGCTCTTCGCGAGGGCGCCGCGGTGCAATTGCACGTGCGCGACAACTCGTGGGCGCTCGAACAAGCGCGCGGAGTGATTGAAAAGTGCGTGGACAGCGCGACAAAAATGCGAGATTTGCGCGCCGAAAACTCCGTCGGCGCCACGATTTTCGCGTGCGCCGACGCGAATCGCACGCACGCGAACGATTTCCGTGAAAGTCTACCGTCGACGCCTCTGGGTGGCGCGTACGTTCGAAGCGAAATCGCGCCGCTCGTGAAAGGAGGGGCCAGCAGCGTGCTGTCGCACACGAGCGCGATCGCCATCTATCGCGAGCGCGACTAACCATTCGTACATTTATTGTGTCATGATTCATTTGTTGTGTCTATTAATCATCCGAAACGCGCGCGTCCACGTCGATGGTGTCGCCGGCGGAACCGCCGTATGAGCGTCTTCCCTGTTGACCGCCCGCGGCGCCGCCGGCGCGAGGATCGTATCCCATGCCTCCCATGCCGCCTCCATAGCCGCCACCCATGCCGCCCATGCCGCCCATGCCGCCCATGCCGCCCATGCCGCCCATACCACCCATGCCGCCGCCCGTGCCGGCGTTCATCTGTTCCTGCGCGCGTCGTTGCATGTTTTCCAATTGATCCGCGATGAGCGACGGCATCAACAGGTTGATCAAGAAGGTCGCCGTCAAACCAAAGTACAACAGGCTCCAGAAAATCCCGCTCGTGAATAACCAGATCCAAAAAATAAAATTTGCGAATCGCCCCACGGGCGTGTTCTTCACCTTGGCGTATTGATCGAGCGCCTTCGGCACGTTGGTCTTGAACCACTTGGTGACGCCCAACTTGGCGTCGGCGTCCTCGACTTTTCTGCGCGCGTCTTCGAGCATCGAACGCGCCTTATTCCCGGTACCGTACTTGGCGTTCATACGATTCATCTCCTCACGCACGCTCGCCCAGATAGAACTCACGCTCACGCTCTCCTTCAACGCATCGATGGATTCCCTAAAGAACCGTCGCGCGTTCGCGAACCCGCCGGCGCTCGCCTCGTCGTTCGCCGTCGACGACCCCGCCGTGGACTTTTCGTTCGCGTTCGACCTCGGTTCTCCCGCGCGCGCGGACGCCGACGCCGAGAACCCATTCGGAGTCTCCCCGCGCTTTTGCGCCTCCGAGAGCGTCTCGTATTTAGCCTCGAGATCCGCGCGTTCGAAACAATCCGACACGTCCACGCCCTGCGTCGTCCAGCGAATCCATCCATCGCGTCGTCGTCGTCAGTCTTTTCATCGCCTTCGCCTCGTCGTCGAGTCCCTCTCGCACGAATCCCTCGTCACCGTTCGCGTTCGTTCGCGTTCGCGGTCGCGTTCGCGCGCGCGCGCGCACCGCGTCGACGAGCGCGCGCTTTAACTCTCGCGCCTTCATCCGCCGCTCGCCGTCCCCGTTCGCCGTCTCCCCGCGCGCCGCGCGCGGGGTCACCCGCGCGCGCGGTCGCGTCGACACCGTCGGCGTTCTTCGCGTCGGTCGCGTCGTCGCCGCGACGACGACGCGCGTCGTCGGCGTCGTCGAGGTCATCATCCGTCCCTCGGCGGTCTCGCGCGTCGCGAGATGACGTCGACGCCACACCCGTCCTCGCGCCGCGTCGCCTCCTCGCGCGCGCGAGTTCGACGCGGGCGACGCCCGATCGCCCGTTCGTCGTCTCCATGTCCGACGACGAGCCCGTGGCGGCGGACGCGCGCGAAGAATGGCTTCGCGCGCGCGGGGTCGTCATCGAAACGCGCGAGGATCGCGCGCGAGCGACGGCGACGCGAGAGGATCGCGCGCGCGACGCGCGGGAAATTCCCACGCGCGCGTTAAAGTTCGTCAAGATTCCGTGCGACGACGACGAGGCGTTCGAGGCGAGAGAGATGGTGGTGGGCGCCGAGGAGACGGGGGACGCGCTGCCGGAGGCGTTGCGGTCGAGTTTCGCGGGAGGCGGGGTCGTGGACGCCGAGAGGGCGCGCGCGGAGGCTGTGCGGTCGTTGGGTGAGCGAGGGAAATCGTTGACGGCGGAGGCGATCGTGAAAACCACGGAGGGTGGGTCCACGGAGACGTTCGCGTTGGTGCGACCGAGCGCCGCGAACGCGTGGCGAGGCGTCTACCTGTACCTGGACGAGGTGGGCATGTTGAAGAATTTACCGCCGAATAGACGGGCGAATCGATTGGCGATGGAGTGTGGATTCGATGGGGTGCAGTTTTACGGGGATATGTACATCGGACGCGTGCAGACGAAGCCGGAACCGATGCGTAGTGTGGATTTCGAGTTGAGCGATTTGGACTCGAGCGCGCCGTGGATGCGCGCGGCGACGATGGAAAATGTCGAATATAGCAAAGGGTTGAAAGAGCTCGAGGCCGCCATGGCGAGTAAAGGCGGTTTAGAGAAGATCAACATGACGGGAGACGGTAACGTCGCCGCGTACGCCGACGGTAACGGCATGCCGAGTGGTTCCGGAGAAAACTACCGCTGGTGCCAAACCGAAGACGACGTCGAAGTCTCCGTCGACGTCCCTCCGGGAACGACCACCAAATCCATCCGCGTCCTCTTCAAACCGTCTCAATTCATCGTCAAAATCAACGACGAGGTCACGTGCGACGTCTCAAACCTCTACGCACCCGTACGTCCCGACGAGTGCACGTGGACCGTCGGCGCGGACGAGGTGTGCGTCACCCTCGCCAAGGTCTCCGAGGACGCGTCCTGGCCCGCTCTCCGTCGCGACGCGTGACCGTTTCCCATCGCCTTTCGCGCGTTTCATCGTAATCACACCCATTCACGTCGACGTCTTCGCGAATCACCGCGTCGCGATCCTCCTCCGCGCGTGCCCCGTCCCGTCGTCGTCGAGACAGTTGCCCACCCTCGGTCGTCGCCCATCCGCACATCTACGCGCGCGCGTCGTCATGACGGACGCCGCGGAGGAGACGCCCAAGGGCGAGAAGAAGCCGAAGGACGTCACCACGGCCATTCTCGAGCGTAAAAAAGCGCCGAACAGACTCATCGTCGGTGCGTCGCGCGAGGATTTTCATGTGCACGCGAGATCGCGATGACGACGCGATGACGACGATCTCGACGCGGGAGAGGAGAGGATGACTGACCGAGGCGCGCGCGATCGCGAGGAACGCGATAGATGAAGCGGTGAACGACGATAACTCGGTCGTCGCGCTGAATTTGCAAAAGATGGACGAGTTGCAGTTGTTTCGAGGAGACACGGTGTTGCTCAAGGGTAAAAAGCGAAAGGACACGGTGTGCATCGTCTTGGCGGATGAAAATTGTGAGGAGGGGAAGATTCGAATGAACAAGGTGGTGCGAAAAAATCTGCGCGTGCGGTTGGGTGATGTCGTGAGCGTGCATCAGGTGCGTGGTGGCGGGATGAGAGAGACGGCGACGCGTCGCGCGCGCGCGATCCGAAGTGCCAATCGACGGATCGATCGAGGGAGAGAGAGACTTTGACGCACGAAAGCGTGGAGTGACTGACGAGACGCGTTCACGCGACGCAGTGTACGGATGTGAAATATGGTAAGCGCGTGCACGTGTTGCCGTTCGGTGATTCGATCGAAGGGGTCACCGGGAACTTGTTCGACGTGTACCTCAAGCCGTACTTCTTGGAGGCGTACCGTCCGGTGCGCAAGGGTGACACGTTTTTGGCGCGCGGTGGCATGCGCGGTGTGGAGTTCAAGGTTGTTGAGACCGATCCCGATGAGTACTGCATCGTCGCTCCGGACACGGAAATTTTCTGTGAAGGAGAACCGATCAACCGAGAGGATGAGGAGCGTCTCGACGACGTGGGCTACGACGACGTCGGCGGCGTGCGCAAGCAAATGGCGCAGATCCGTGAGCTCGTCGAGTTGCCGCTTCGACACCCGACTCTTTTTAAGACAATCGGCGTTAAACCGCCGAAGGGTATCTTGCTTTACGGACCTCCGGGTAGCGGTAAGACGTTGATTGCTCGCGCCGTGGCGAACGAAACGGGCGCTTTCTTCTTTTTGATCAACGGTCCGGAGATCATGTCCAAGCTCGCTGGTGAATCCGAGTCCAACTTGCGTAAGGCGTTCGAGGAGGCTGAGAAGAACTCTCCGGCGATCATTTTCATCGATGAAATTGATTCCATCGCGCCGAAGCGTGAGAAAACCAACGGCGAAGTCGAGCGTCGCATCGTGTCTCAGCTCTTGACGTTGATGGATGGCATGAAGTCCCGATCGCACATCATCGTCATGGGCGCGACGAACCGACCGAACTCAATCGATCCGGCGCTTCGTCGTTTCGGTCGATTCGATCGCGAAATCGACATCGGCGTTCCGGACGAAGTCGGCCGTCTCGAGGTGTTGCGCATTCACACCAAGAACATGAAACTCGACGAAAACGTCGATTTGGAAAAGGTTTCCAAGGAAACGCACGGTTTTGTCGGTGCTGACTTGGCCGCGCTCTCTACTGAAGCCGCTCTGCAATGTATTCGCGAAAAGATGGATCTCATCGACCTCGAGGATGAGAACATTGACGCCGAGGTGTTGGATTCCATGGCCATTACGAACGAACACTTCGCCTCCGCGTTGACCACCTCCAATCCGTCCGCGCTCCGTGAAACCGTGGTCGAAGTTCCGAACGTCTCCTGGGATGACATCGGTGGCCTCGAAACCGTCAAGCAAGAGCTTCAAGAGACTGTTCAGTACCCGGTCGAACACCCTGAAAAGTTCGAGAAGTTTGGTATGGCGCCATCCAAGGGTGTGCTCTTCTACGGTCCGCCGGGTTGCGGTAAGACGCTTCTCGCCAAGGCGATCGCGAACGAGTGCCAAGCTAACTTCATCAGCATCAAGGGTCCGGAACTTTTGACTATGTGGTTCGGTGAATCCGAAGCCAACGTGCGTGAAATTTTCGACAAGGCGCGTCAAAGCGCTCCTTGCGTTCTCTTCTTCGATGAACTTGATTCCATCGCCAACCAGCGTGGTAGCAGCTCTGGCGATGCCGGTGGTGCCGCCGATCGCGTCTTGAACCAGCTTTTGACGGAGATGGACGGTATGGGGTCCAAGAAGACTGTCTTCATCATCGGCGCCACCAACCGACCGGATATCATCGACTCTGCGCTCATGCGTCCGGGCCGTCTCGATCAACTCGTGTACATCCCTCTGCCGGACGAACCGTCTCGTTTGAGCATCTTCAAGGCGAACCTTCGCAAGTCGCCCATCGCTGCGGACGTTGATCTCGAGGTTTTGGCCAAGTTCACGAATGGCTTCTCCGGCGCCGACATCACTGAAATTTGCCAACGCGCGTGCAAGTATGCCATCCGCGAGAGCATCCAACGTGATATCGAAGTTGAACGCGCGGCCGCCATGAACCCGGATGCGATGAATGACGACACGCCCGTGGACCTCGTGCCCGAGATCACGAAGGCTCACTTCGAAGAGGCGATGAAACACGCGCGCAAGTCTGTCACCGACGCCGACATTCGCAAATATCAAACCTTTAGCCAGACGCTTCACCAAGCTCGCGGGTTCGGTGGCGATTTCCAGTTCCCTGATGGACAAGGTGGAGGCGGTGGTACCACCGTGGGCGCTGCGGCGGCCGCGGCGGGCGATGATGACGACTTGTATGACTAATGAAATGACTTAGGAATGGTTGCGCTGCCAGAGACGTCGCGCACTTTTCAACTTCCACTCTCCACCGAAGCACACGCGCTGCTCGAATTCGACGAAACGATTCAATTTTAATGATCAGCTTAAGATGGTGTGATGATGTTCAGATGCATTTCCTACGTTTACATTTAAAATTCTAATTCTACACCGCACAGCACACGTTTTTTGAAGAGAAATCAAATCAATCAACCGTATTAGTCGGCAGACTCCAAACTCGACGCCCCGGAAATGATCTCAATAAGCTCAGTCGTAATCGCGGCTTGGCGAGTACGGTTGTAAAGCAAGGTGAGCTTGTTAAGCATCTCACTGGCGTTCTTACTGGAGTTCTCCATCGATTGCATTCTCGAACCAAGCTCTGAGGTGTTATTCTCCAACATGGCGTTGTACAACAACGCACCCATCTTGAACTCAGAGAGATCAAGCAAAAATTCCGAACGATCCGGACCTTCGATCTCGTACGAGTCGAATTGGTTCACACCTTCCTCCGCAGCCTTTTCGAGCTCTTCACTGGACAACACAGTCGCAATGGTGGGCTTGAAAGAAATAGCAGACGCGAAACGGTTGTACACGAGTTGCGTCTTCGCAGGATTGTCCTCCATGATGGTGTCCGCGATCGCGGACGCCGTGCTGAACGTCAACGGCTGCTTGGTGGTGTCGACGACGACGTTCGACACTTGTTCCGGGAACATTCTCGTGAGCTGCGCCCGCGCCTTATCACCGACAATACTGAACTTGGCAGACTCGTTCATGGTGTTCAAAACCGAAGAGTACTTCACCACCGCGGTGTTGATACCACCGCACAAACCCTTATCGGACGAGATCGGCACGACGAGCGCCGATTCCGTGTTCGCACCCGGGGTATCACCGAGCAAGCGCGTGAAGGGTTGCACCAAAGCGCGAGACTTTTCGCACTTGGTTTGCGCGCCCTTGAGACGGGACGCGGCGACCATCTTCATCGCCTTGGTGATCTTTTGAATGTTACCGACCGATCGCATGCGAATCTTCACCGCAGACAACGAAACCGTTCTCACGTTTGCCGGTACCCTATTTACCATCGAAACCGCGCGCGCATTCGTCAGTCATCCACCGTTCTCTCTCGCGTCTCCCGCGATCCCCCGTCTCGCGGCGGCACCAGGGCAAGAGCCCCGATCGCCCATCCCCGATCGCCCTCATCGCCTCCCCGCGCCTTCCACCACCCCCCTCGCGCCGTCTCCGCGCCATCATTCGACGATACTATTTCATTCTCGCGCGCTTATCGCTCGCATCGCGCTCGAATCGCGTCGCGCGCGCGTACCCTTCCGTCGCTTTGTTCCAGTTCCCCGAGAGCGGCGCGCCGACCGACTTGGGCGTCATCGTCGCCCCGAAACCTCCCTCGCGCATCGCGGATCGCACCGCGACGCTCGCGCTTCGACGCATCGCGTTCGAAGACATTTTTTTCTATCCTCTCTCGCGCGCGGACGGCGGACGGTCGCCTTCGCGAGGGGCGGGGAGTGCGGACGTCGCGCGCCGCGATCGCGGGTCGGAAACGTTCGGCGCGGTCGGTCGTGGTTGACCCACTCGAGATCGATCGTGACCGGCCAATTCTCGACGGGTCACGACTCGAGAATGAGTCCCATCGCCCGTCATCCGCGTCTCGCGCGCGCGCGACGACTCGCGCGCGCGAGACGCCGACGGGTGGGATCGACCGCGCGTCGGCGCCGCGCGACCGCGTCGTTCGTTGGTTCGTTGATTCGTTCGTTCGTCCGCGCGAGGTGGTGGTCGCGCGTCGACCGGTCGTCGCGGTCGTCGCGCGAGGGAGGACGGGCGCGCGGGACGGCGCGTGAGAGAGAGAGAGAGAGAGGTCGACGCGGGGGGCGGAAGACGGTGATGGGTCGACCGAACGGTGCCGATGGTAATGACGACGACGCCGAGGCGCGAGGGGTGATGCAGGAGGCGATCGTGCGGGCGGTGCACGGGTTTCGGGGGAGTTTGGCGTCGGCGACGAAGCGCGCGCGCTCGGCGGCGGAGGAGGCGGTCGGGGCGTCTGGGAGTCGATTGAAAGTCATGGACGCGACCGAGACGCTGACGTACATCAAGATGGTGACGTTTCCGAGGGAGAGGGACGATGAGGTGTTCGTCGCGCGGCCGGGATTCGTGTTGACGTACGACTTGGAGCCGGTGGAGCGAGCGCCGCACGGGAAAAAGGCGGAGAGGATTCGTCCGCGGTTTCAGAAGATTAATGGTCAGAATGGACGAGCGAAAGCGCAATCCACCGCGCGAGTGTCCTCGATCTCGACGAGTGGGGCTTCGGCGGAAGGGGGTGAACGAAGCACGGCGCCCGCGCCCGCCGGAGCGGCTCGCACGACGACGATGAGCAGCGCCATGCTCTCGTACGCGGATAAACTGGAAGTCGCGCTCGAAAAAACGCTGAAAAGCGCCGAGGCAGCGGAAGAAGCGCAGAGCAAGCTCGAAGAGTTGACCAATGCCGTGGAGGAAACGCAGGCTGAGCTGTCTACGGTGAAAGTGCCGTTTCTTAAGCCAGACTACTCCGACATGCCGAGGTTCGAGCTTACCGAAGAGGCTCGTGAGTTCAAGGGTGACGCGAACGATAGAAAAGAGATTTTAGCTCATAAGAAATGGCTTGAACAGGAGACGGAACGATTGGTCGCCATGAAGCGGGAGTGGATGGCTGAAAGAAGACGGGAAACGAAAAAGAAGGCGAAGACGCAAGCGTGCGGGAGTCTGATCAATAGATTGAACAAGCTCAAGGCGAAGATTAAGGAGGCGTCAAAAACTGCGAAACAAACTCTCTCTGTCGCGACGGCGGATGCCAAACAGCTCGATACGCTTCGATCAAAGGCGACGACCGCTCAGCAGCGAGAAGATGAGAAACAGAGTAGGGACGCCGAACGCCAGGCGTTACGAGAGAAAAAATTGTTGGAGCCTAGATCCAAAACGGCCAAGGAAATCGCGCGAGACTCGCGTAGAGCCGCCGCAAAAGCGGAACGGGAAAAGGAACGTTTACTCAAGGCGGAGGAAGCTAAAATGGCGAAAGAAGAAGCCTCCAGGTATCCGATGGACGACGTCAAACTCATCGCCTTCGACGCGGCAGAGGCAAAAGCACAGGGGCGCGAACCCTGGCCGGAGGTCTCGAGTGGAACAGCTTGGAAACCCACCGAGACGTGCATTCATCACATGGAGATTTGTGAGTTTGTGAACACTTTCGGAAACAGCTTGGATCCAGTCATTGAGCCGATAAGTGTACAGACGTTGCGCGTGCTTCTGAACGATCACGATCTTACGAGGCTCGCGGCGATTTACGTAGCCCTGCTGAAAATGGCGGTCACGAATGCATCGTCGCATTACGCGACGCTCGTCAACATGTGGGTTGCGTCGATTGATGGAGGAACTTTTCCGGAGGTTCTTCAGCACTACGTGAAGGTGAAGGTCAACTTGAGCGCTTTGCACGAAAGCGCCTACGAGACTGTAGACTTGTTGAAGCACAAACTGATCGGCGATCTGAGCGCAGACGAACACACTTGCATTTTGGCGTGGTTGTGTCGCGAATGCTCGGAGACTCGGGTCATATCGAAGGAGCTCGATACACGGGTATTGAAGTTGGAACAGTTGCGCAAGGAAAGACAACGCCAGGATAACGTGATATTGCAGCAAGAAAAGGAGCTGGCGAAATCTCGCGAAACCGATTCCACAGCCTTGGATAAAGCGCGCAAATTGATTGAAGAGGAAGACAGTCGGCTTCCTACGATGCCATTGGAAAACGATGTGGACGAGTCAAAGGTGGACGCGTTGGCCAAGGCGAGGACGGCTGTGGAAACGGAGGACAAGCTCAAAGAGCTCACCGAGACGCGCGAAGCGAACGCCATTCAGCGTCAGCGCGAAGACGACGAGACCAGAATCCGCGCTCGGTGCTTGGGACTCGATCGGCATGGTACAAAGTACTATTGGAATATCGCCCTTGATGCGAGCGCTGTATTCGCGTGCGCAACCGACGAAACGTGGTCCCAGTTCACGTGTGAGGGACAAGTCAAGACACTGCGTGCGTCCTTGAATGAGAAAGGTATCCGAGAGCGCAAGCTGGCTCGAAACATCGATCGAACGATGGCCGATATGACTGCTGGTTTCGAAAGGGTTCAATTTGAATCCATGTTCCCCAAGTCAAATTTGCGCAAGAATCCAGAGGCGTGGGTTGAGATTTCAGCGAGGGAAACCCTCGCACTCGAACATACTCGTCGCAGCATATCGCTTCTGATGGCTGATGTCGTCAATTACAATGCCTCCGCTCCGGATGGCACGATGAGTGGGTGGAGAATATGGGGCAGAGAGTTGAATCGCCTTTCAGACTTGAAGGAATTGACGCGCTATTTGTTTCAAATCGAGGAGACGATACTTGAAATGTCCGAGCTTCCAAAGGACATGGTCGATACAAGTCGTTCTGCCATCGAAACCACGAACGAGATCTTGAGAGAAACCGTACGACGCGAAATGATGGCTGCTGAACTGAACGGGGACGAAACAATCGCGCCGTTTAACGCCACGTATTCTTACGAGTGGTGGGAGCTCATCATACCAGACGAGAAAGTGTCTACGCGCCGTCGCGTTTGGAAGACCAACCAACAACGCGCGATATGGAGAGAAGCAATGTCCAATGCGAAAAGTTTCGTGCGCTTGGCTTACGGAGCCGCGATGTTGACGTTTTACTCCAGGAACTTGTTTGGGTATTTGGCTGCAAACCAAGTTCGCGCGAGGCGAGAGTCGAGCAGGGATTTGCATTACGCGAACGCCGTTCGAGAGTTCGAAGCGGAAGGCTTCCGTGTCTACTAACTAGAATCAAACTAGAATCACTTAGATTTATAGCGTATTGAGACTGTAAATTAGACGTGCAAATTACAACAAAACGAGTCGAGTCTATACCGCGAGCTTGGTCTTGAATTCAGCCATCGTGAGGGCGGCAGCGCTTAGCGCATCGACACGCGCACGAGTTTGGGCCCGAACTTCAGCAACCTCGGGATCTTCGGCGAGTAAGTTCTTGATCGCGCCTGGCTGGTAGAGGTTGCTGATGAGGTGCTGTCTCAAACCTTGACTGATTGAGTTCACGAGGAAGTGAATGACCGCTTTCGGCACCATATCAGCTAAAATCCCGCGAGAGATGCCGAAGTAGCTATCGAGCAACGTACGGGTGACCATCACTTGGAGGAACTCCTCGGGCGTCTCGCATTGATTCGCATTGAGCTTCTTCGGCGGCGACTGCAACTTGACAGTGCCATTTTCAATGCTATAATGCTTCTTGGACGGGCTGAGCATACCACTCAACCACTGACCAGTCTTCTCCATCGTGGTCGGCTTCGCCCCAACATTTTCTTTGTCTACGCCTCTCTTCCTCTTATCCTTGGTCGGGGTCTTGGATTCCTCGTCGTTTTCCTCTTCTTCCGGTTTACCGTTGCGTTTGTTCAACGCCTTTTGCGCTAGTAACAACGCCTCCGGTCCTCCGATGAAATCAGGATGCGACGTATTGATGTGCGCCAACTGGCAATCTACGAGGTTGACAATCATATCCGTCGCCGGCTTCAGACCTTGTCTCAAGAACTCCTTGCACGAGCGCTCCAAAGCTTGCGCGAGGCGAGGGTACACGCTCGTGATGTCCTTCGTCAAGCTCGCCAACGCCATGGCGCACAACTCGTCGTGCACCAACGAGGCGCATTGCTTGCAGGGTTCTATCATTTTTCTGATACACTGACGCGCGAGCTGCTCGAAAGGTTCTTCAGGAACGAGAAGCACAGCCTTGGTGCCGGCCGTGTTCTGTATTTTCGTGCGAATGTGTTCATCCGTCATTTCTGCCGCCGGATTGAGTTCGAGCAATCCCTTCACAAAAATCTCTTGCAACACGTAATGAATGCGCGCACCTCCTTCCAAGACATCAATGCTCAGGTTGTTACTGCGACCTTCCACCGATGCCTGCAGACCTGCGGCGTACGACTCAAGTTTCGACAATACGAGAGCCGCGCGGTCAGACTCCGTCTCAGGGGCGTCGGGTCCGAGAAGTTCCAACTCCTTTTCCGCTTCCGATCGAGCCCGCATAATTCGAACTTGAAGATCCGGCAACATGTTACCAATGTGCTCGGTGAGCAAATTGCTGACGCGCTTACCCAAAGCTGCGACGCCACAGCTTTCGATGACCTCTTTGTACTCTGGTTTGGATGCGAAGAAATCAGCCTCGCTTTGACGCGCGTGTCGCATGGTGCGACGATCTTCAATGTCCGCTTGACATCGGTTCACGACGCCGACGTAGCCCAATTGCAAAGGAACAACCTCTCCCTTCAAATATCTGAGCGCGTTCGTGCCGCGGTCCATGATATCGAGCTTCGTGATCACGCCGAGCGTGCGCTTCCCCTCGGGATCCACCTGCTTGGACAACGTCAAGGCATCGCTGTTCGCCAAGTCAGAGTTCGCCGGCGTCACGGCCAATATCAAGCAGGTCTCCTTTTTTATGTAGCTCAGGATCATGTTACGAATCTGCTGTTCGATATCCTCTGGTTGGTCTCCGACGGCGACGCGCGTGATGCCCGGAAGATCCACCAACGTCATCGTTAACACGTTGGGCGAACGAATCGTCAATCTAATCTGCTTCGAGCTCACAGCTTTCACACCCGTCATCCTATCCGTCTCCGTCTGAATCTCCTGACGAATCGCCTCGAAATCTGTGTATATTTTACCCGGCTGATGTAAAAACTCGCCGTACTCCTCCGGCTTGCCGCGCTCCGCCGGCGTGTGCACCAACTGTAACAATAACGGTCGTCTCGTGCAAATATCCGGCCCGCGCGGTAAGAAATCGCGTCCAACCTATTCGTCGTCGTTCGCACGCCGCGTCAGTCTCCGCTCTCTCTCGCGCGTCGACGCTCGTTCCCATCTCTCTCTCGCGCGCCGTGTCAGTTCGTCTTCTTCCCCCCACGTCGTCCGATCGCATCCATCCACCGATGCGACGTCGCGACGTCGCGCGAGACGCACCAGAGCCTCCATGACGCTCGATTTCCCGCTCGACTGCGATCCGACGACGGCGATGCAGGGTAAATCGACGAGTTTCGACGCCCTGACGCCCGCGGATGCGAAGATGTCTTGCAACTGATTCACCAGCGGCACCAATCCCGAGCCGAGCGTGTGCGCGTCGCGCTGGCCCGACGCGCGCGGGGCGCGATTGGCGTGCATGACGACGAACGCGGTCGCGCGCGTGCGGTCGTCCGAGAGTGCGCGCGGGCGTCGCCGGGGAGTGGCGCGGCGCGGTGTGACGCGCGAATGGGGTGGGGGGACGAAACGTCTTCGAGCGTGAAAATGTGCCAGTTGGTGCGTTTCGAGCCGCGGGACGAGGGGCGCGACGTCGCGCGCGCTCGATGAAAACGACGCGCGAACGCGCGATGACGAATGGTGCGTGCGGAGAATTACACGTCGCGAGTGACTAAGACGATGCGGTGGCCGTCGCGCGGGTCGAAACGATCGAGCGGTTCGTCGGTGGGTTCGAGCTCGACGCCGTCGTCTTCGCCGAAGAGGAAGAGATCGGTGGTGTCCGCGGGGACGTCGAAAAGTTTGGCGCAGAGAAAACGGAGACGAAGTATCGTCGTGGTCCTGGGAAGCCTTCTGGTGAAGGTTTTTCCGGTTCGTTTGAGAGTAAGATGAAGATCGACGCACGCGGCGCCGAAGGTGGAGACGCCGGGCGCGACGACGGCGTGCGTGACGAGATCGCCGTGTTTGGCGACGAGATCGTCCACGAGTGGGTTCGCGTCTTTGATGGCGCGTCGCGCGTCCTCGTCGATGGAACACTCTTTGATTTTCTGAAGCACGCGTCGTAAATATCGAATCTCTGAGTCTTTGCGCTCGTTGACGGAAACCGTTGAACCGTTCAACATTTTGAGCTGGGCGACCCGTGCGATGATCTCGTATCGATCCGCGGATCCAGAACTCAATGGATTTCCAGTCAAGCGTACCTCCTCGAGACGAGCAAAGGAATTCAACGCGTTGACGGACGTCCAGTCGTCGACATCGTTGTCTCCCAAAAGCAACGTCTTGAGGTTGGCGAGCGCGTCGGTCGACGCGATATCTCGAATCTTGTTATGTGACACGTACAGTTTTTCCAGCAGAGGAAGCTGACGTCCTAACTCTTCAATCTCGGACCAATCGACGATGCTGTTTTCTTCGACGCTCAAAACACGCAAATTTGGAAAACACATCGCCTCGCCGTCGGATCGACGCCCCGAGTCGAAACGCGTGATACGATTTCCATTCAAGTACAACTCCTCAAGTTTGGGCATGTACGCGCCGAGCGCACAAATATCGCACCATTTCACGCGGGCGTTGTTGAGCACGAACACACGCAAGTTTTGGAAGACGACTCCGCTCGGTCGTTCTTTCGGCCAACTTTCCAAACGAATACCGCTGAGGTCGAGCGCCTCCAATTCCGGAAACTCCTCCGCTATCCTTAAAACAGCACCCCACGAATTTAACAAACTCCCCGCTAATCCTAACACTCTCAGCGACCCAGCGTTCGCGCTCGCCTCACCTTTTCCACCCATCGTCGCGACGCGCGCGTTGTCGACGTACGCTCGCGTCATGGATTTTAACCGCAAACTCACACCCTCCTCGTCCAGTTCCATGTCCTCCTCCGTCTCGCACAACTGCACGTGCATCTTAAACCCTCGAGTCGTCCGTATGTACATGTCGCGCGCGCCGTCCTCGCAGGACTCGGCGCCTCCGAAATCGTCCGGCGCTCGCGCGTATCTATCTCGAAACGCCTCCGCGAACGTCCTTCCCGGCGCGATCTTGTGCGGTCGCACCAACGATGCGTCTCGCGACCGATCCTCGCTTCGATCACACCCCACTCCCGAATCTTCATCCTCGTACGCACACGTAAAGTACCGTTTCCCATCGACGACGCCGTCGTGCTTCCCGCGTCCGCGTTCGTCCCACTGAATCCCGATCCACTCCCCATCGCGCCCGTCTACGACGCCCACCCACCGCACGCGTCCTCTCGCGCCGTCTACCGCCTCCACGCGATCCCCCGCGACGACATCGCGCGTCATCGCGCGCGCGCCGCCCTCTCGCGCCCTCTCGCGCGTCCTCCTCTCCGTCCTCCTCTCGGTCGTTGACCGAGTCCTCACGCGCGCGCGTCGTCCCCCGAGACGCGCGCCAGCGCCTCCACGCGCGCGCTCGCCTCGCGAAGCGCGTCGTCCAACTTTCTCGCCCCCTCGAGACCGAGCTCGCACTCCACCGTCGCGCGTCCGCGGACGTCGTCGACGACGTCCAATCGCAACACGCACGCCGCGTCCGCGTCCTCCTCCTCTCTCGACGTCTCCTCGCGCGATTCGCGCGCCGCGAGCGCCTTGGACGCCGCCGTGTACTCGACGCGAAACGACGCGCGCGCCAGGCGCGAGGCGCACGGCGAGGACGACGCCGACGGCGCCGACATCTGCCGCGATCGATCATCGATTGAAATGATTGAAATGAATGACGCGTCGTCATCGTGCGCCGCCTCGCCTCGCGACGCTCGACCGCTCGCGATGAAGGTGGCGGTGTTCGGCTCCGGGTCCTTCGGCACCGCCATGGCGTGCGTCGTCGCTCGCAACGGACACGACGTCGTCGTCTTGACGCGACGAGAGGACGTCGCGCGCGGCGTCAACGAACGCCATCGAAATCCAAGCCATCTCTCCGAGCGCGACCTACCGCGCAACGTGCGAGCGACGACGGATCCGCGAGAGGCGATCGAGGGGGCGAGCGCGATCGTGCACGCGATCCCGATGCAGAGCACGGAGGGGTTTCTGAGAGACGTGGAGACGCTGGTGAAGGCGTCGGGGGCGATTTTCGTGAGCACGAGTAAAGGGTTACGGGAGGACACGCTCGAGTTGATGCACGATCTCTTGGCGCGGGTGCTGGGAGAGAAACATCCGTGCGCGTTTTTCGGTGGTCCGACGTTCGCGAAGCAATTGGTGGACGGAACGCCGAGCGGTGGGGTGATGGCGGCGAAGACGATGGCGACGGCGGAGCGCGCGGCGGCGTTGTTTTCGGGACCGACGATGCGGGTGTATCCGAGCACGGACGTCGTCGGCGTGGAGATCGGAGGGGCGCTGAAGAATGTGATCGCCATCTTGGCCGGTGGGTTGGAGGGGATGGGATTGGGGGTGAACGCGCAGACGCTGTTGGTGACGCGCGGGTGTCGAGAGATTACGCGACTCGGCGTCGCCATGGGCGCGAAGGAGCACACGATGGCGGGATTGTCGGGAATAGGTGATCTGATGCTCACCTGTCTCGGGGATGCGTCGAGGAATAAGGCGGTGGGGATAGCGTTCGGGCGTGGGCAGAAGATTGAGGATATTTTGAACGAACGCGCGCGGTCGTTGCAAGGCGTGGCGGAGGGCGTCGCCACCGCGCCGGCGGCGGAACGATTGGCGAAAAAGTTAGGCGTCGCGGCGCCGATGATTTCGACGTGCGCGGCGTGCCTTCGGGGTGAGCTCGACGCGAAGGGTGCTCTGCGGCGATGCATGACGCTGCCGATTAAACCGGATGAGCCTCTGAGAAAGAGCGGCGGGAAGCGAGCGCGTCAATGTCTCGCCAACGTCGGGTGCGCCCTTCTCGGCGCACTCTTAGCGACCTTCGCGAAGACGAAACGAAATAGCAACTAAGATAACATAGCAATACAAATTCCAGCGCCATGAGCTGGCGCCAGTCAATATCTAAACGTACGTAGTCACACCGCAATGGCATCAATCAATCTTTTTGAGCGTCGCAATCAGTCCCAACGCCGCGCGCGCTTCCGTGACGATTTGCAGAGAGTTGGCACCCGTACCACCGTCCGGGGCGAAATCTGTCAACGTTTGCCAAATCTCCTTCGCGTCGTCTCTATCGTCCGGGACCATCGCCCGCAGCGCGCTCAGATTGGACGACGCTTGCGCCATGCACTTCGTCATCGCGCGGGCGTCCTGAATGCCGCTGACGAGCGCAGAGATGGCGTCAGCATCGCCGGACTCTGCACCCTCCACGGCATCGACGTGATCACGCGTGGACATTTTGAACACCCTCGACGAGCACGCGCAGGATAAACGAGCGAGGAGAGCGCGCAGCGCGGTGCACCGAAAACTGAAATCAGCATCCGACGCGTTGTACCACGCCTCGCACACCGTGCGCACGTAATCCGCGAAATTGACGTCGTCTCGATAATTCTGTTTCTTCTTCTCATCGTCCACCGTCATGGACGCCGCCTCGACGAAATACACGACCGCCTCCGTGTACAGACGAAGCACGCGCAGTTTGCTTCGATAATCCTCCTTCGTCTTCACTCTCTTCTTCAACTCATCCGCCGCCTTCTTCAACTCCCTCGCCGTCGAGTGCGGATTATTCTTCCTCTCTCTCGCGTCGCTCTCCACGCCCCCCGCACCGACGACGCCGCTCTTCGTCTCCTTACTGCTCTTCGTCGCCGTCGCGCTCGGAGACGCCGAGGCCTCCACCGCCGAGCCCGAGCGCGAACGCCCCTTCCCCCACGACTCCATCACGCTCTGCGTCGGCGTGCGCGACGTCGGCGTCGTCGTCTTCACCCCTCCACCCTCGCCCTCGGGACCGGTCACCATCTCTCGCTCGCGTTTTCGGATTCGCGGCGGTGCGTTTGAATTCGCAACCGCGTCGGTCGCGCGCGCCGTCGTCGTGATCCACGGGAACTCGCGCGGATCCGCGGGGTCCGCCGCGTCGCGTCGCGCGCCGATCGTCATCGCGCGTCGATCGTTTCCCCGTCGCGCGCGCGCGTGTGCGGCGATTAATCCACGCATTCGCCGGGTGGAGGCATTTTTTGTGGGAACGTCGTCCGCCGGCGCCCGCGAGTCTTCGAAGGGCCGCGCTAGTCGCCTCGATCTGGGAAACG